>Ga0209611_10007063_pt1 | contig 18102 bp, 14 predicted proteins | sample S1TSphgellanicum_3_FD_187693 | JGI IMG/M metagenome (GOLD analysis project Ga0209611, IMG submission 187693) | Host-associated microbial communities from peat moss isolated from Minnesota, USA - S1T2_Fc - Sphagnum magellanicum MG (SPAdes) (version 2) | ecosystem: Host-associated > Plants > Peat...
GCCTGCCTATTTTATTTTATTCTTTTCTTTCTGACACAATGTTTTGGGAGTTGTGCATTGGACAAAATGCGAAAAAAAAAACAGAGTCTAATAATATTCCCACTTCCCAAGTTGAAATAGCAACACCTATTTGCCCCTTAGTGTGATGATTCATATTAAATTAGCTGGAACTTGGGGGTGTCTTTTGAAGTTCAGATTAAAAAAATAAAATTATTATTATTATTATTTTGCAATGAGCCTCTTTGATTGGCCCTTCACCACCAAAAAAGAAGAAGAGAAATTAAAAAATATGAAAACTCTCTTACATATACAAGTAGTCACTGGAGACATGGAAAAATTCACAATTTTAGCTCACCTATATACGTAGGTTCCAAGAGACAATATTTTAGGCAAAGCATATGGGACAAAGTGAAGTGCTAGTGGGGACATGTTGGGCAATACATTGGGAACTTGATGGGAACACATTGGGAACAAAAAAACTCCAACAAAATTCAATAGCCACCATTGCCCCCCACACCCTTCTCAAAATAGAAAAGACTACCTAGTCCCCTTGGGTGTATGATGACTCACCTCATTGGTTGCCAAAGAATTTCTATGCCTATTGGTGTTCTTTATCATTTTTGGCCAAAGGCTAATGGCAGGTGTAGACTTGTGAGGACATAGTCCAAGGTTTGAAAAGTTGGCTATTTTCAAAACTTGAATTATTATCCTAACCAAAATCTCTACCTCCTTTAAAGTAAAAGGTCCTCCACAAGGTCCCAAAACCCCCAAAAAAAAAGACTTACAATCTTTCTTATTGGCCAAGTACACAAAAGCAAGCCAAGCATGGGATTAAAAGTCTTCCAATTCCTCATATGGGCATATAGGTCTGGGCTTTTCATCCTCACACTTCCCAAATCCCAAGATAGGGGGAGGCAAAAATTTGTAATAACTTATAGGCAAACACTAAACAAGTTCACCCAATTAAAAAATTTATTTTAAAGGTTTGGCAACTTTGGGCTCGTGTTATTGGTTGGTATGTGGTAGGTATTGGCTTTTTTGAGCATACCAGCTGGGTCTTAGTGCTGGGTGGTCCCTTCGTACCAACCTGGTTGGTGTACATTTGTTCATTCATAGGTGCATAATGCAAAGTAGATGATGTTAAACACCCCCAATAGCACTTGCCTTTTGCACAAAACCAAGTGCATGATGTTCTAATGTTTTGTGCAGAACAATTAACAAATAACTTCAGACAATCAACCAACTATTGATAAGAATTGAACCCTCCACCTAACTAAGTAAGATCTTGGTTCTACCACTATAGCCTAATTCCTATAGCTTGAAGTACTTGTATCAAGTTTTGTATTTGTTTCTCAGGTTTATTATTTAAACACTTTTGCAAAACCACACAAGACACACAGGCCTTTTTCTATCACCCTTGCAAAGTTTGAAGTTTGATGAGGTGTTTAACATTCTGACTACCATAGCTGAGGGTCACTTGTCCACATTGACAAAATGAATAATTTTCAAAAAATGAATTTATTTAAAAAAATTGAAATTATATAAAATTTTCATCATCTACTATACTATTATATTGTGAAATGAGGAGTGAAATTATTCAGAAGAAGGTAAGCCTATGATAAAAATTATGATGATTTTCAACATGTTAAATTCATATTTTTCACTCATAAATTTCATTTCACTCTTTTGAGGATATTATTTAATTACGAAGCTGACCTTAGGGTAAGGGATCAGGCTGGCAGAGTGGCTTAGGCCACCCACCAAAATCATAAGCAGCAACAACACTAAAAAATAATGAGTTCCAAGAAGACTCAGCATTCACATCCAAAGGAAGCCCCATTATTTTGTTGGTGGTGATGACTTGAGTAGTGGGTGGTGGTGATGGGTAGGCCATCATCCGCAATAAACCCAAAGTTTCTTGATACGAGTGCATAGTCTCAGGCCTCTCGTACATCAGGCTTATGACTTATTGTTCAAAGTTGGGCAACTTTGGATGGACCCTTGAACATCGAACATACACTCATTTGGTTGTTTCTATGGTATCTTTCTCGAGTTGTTGGTGGGTTGTTATTTTTGGATTGGGTTCTTAGTTCTTACTTTGCCAACTTTGTTGAGACTAAAGATATTGGGTGTAAGGACTTGGGCATAAATTTTTTTGGTTTGAACTTGACCCAACATGTGAGTGATGGATGAAGTATTATGTTTGTGTATATGATGAATGAGCATGTTTCATAGATGTGCATGCATCTAGATGATGAAAAGTTTTAGATCTAGTATGGAAAGCTTTTTGTTGAAGTTTAAACTAGTGTTTAGTGAGTATGTCAATGGAAGCCTGACAAAAATATTGGATTAATATTTTTTTCTAGTGTTAATTTGACTAATTTGGTTAATTTGTTCTTTAAATTTCGATATGAAATTAAAATAAATAAATTGGTACCAATATTTACCTAGTATGAAAATTTAAAAACAATTTGAATGCCAATACTTGCCTAGTATGAACAATTTAACAATAATTCGATGCTAACTTCATACCTAGGCCATATAAATCTGAATATCAAGTATATAGGTACTTGCCTCAATATCATCCCTAGACTTTAATACCAATACTAGGTTGGTATGAAACTTTGGAAAGAGATTTTGATACTTGCACATGGTTGGTATGGAACTAGAAAAAAGATTTGATACCACTATTAGGCCGGTATGTTCAAAGGTAGATACCCATTGATGGCAGGTTCTAAGGTTTAGATAGGCTCACGATGAATTTATAGGTTAGATTTTAGGGTCTCTAAACTAGAAATTTTGAGTTTTGTTGAAACCACCATTGGACCCTAATTAGACAATCAACCTCTCTTCAAAATTGAATTAGAACTTCAATGTTGTGCGAGCTTTATACTTTTTGCAAAGCCCACTCAATAATTTTCATAAAGCCTCGCCTCTCCCACACAAGAGATACCTATAGGTATTCAAGTTCCCTCTTTTGCAGATATTTCAAGCAAACAAATTATACAAGGCTTTTTATATGGGGCAATGCCCTCAGATGAGGTCATTACCCGAACTGGGCAAAGGGCTCGACTCTGGCTCACCTGAGCCCTTATTCCAATAAGGTCCTTGTCCTTGGGCTTTACCCTACACAAAACTTGTATTGTATCTCTAGGTAGGATGAAGAATGAACAAAGTTAATAGTGTTGGATTGTAGTGGGATTTCAGTTCTATTTTCTTCTTTGGATGGAGTGAGAGACCCCTTAAGAGCCTACATTTCTTTTGTTGGGCCCTGGCCCCAGAGGGACACAGGGACTATCACATTGGATCCAACTTTTGGAAGTTTTACAGTATTAAAACCGATTTCACATTAGGGGAACCGGTTTCTTTGATGAAAGTGTTTAGACTGTTTAGATTGGAACGGATTGTTTTGGTGTTCAAAGTGTGGACACAGTAAGTAGATTTACAACATCATCATCATATATTGTAAAGGACGTCGGGATGAGAAATGAAGCTTCCCCTGAATCCATCCGGTCGTCCATCCCGTCATCCCTCTGTCCATCCATTCGGTCGCCCTATTGGCAAGGGCAGTGTGTTTGTGATGCCTTGTTTTGTTTTATTTCTGGCACAAGTGAAGAAAAACTTCATTGCAAAAGAAAAGAGAGACACAGGACACCCCTCCCCCAAAAGGCCAACAAAACATTTCAATTGAGAAATCTTAAAGTTATTTGGACTTAGAGACAAGAGACACTCATGTAGTCTTTTAAGGATGGGATCTTTATATATTGTTTAGAATCAACCCAATTATCTAAATTTTAAAAAGTAAATTGGGCTTAATGGGGGTTAAAATTAACACCAAATTTGACCAAATTTGAGTTTTTTCATAATTGTTTTTTCCTTGATTGCTTTCAACCAATTACAATTCATTGTGGTTGTTGTGTATACTATAGTTATAGATATATTCTTGAATGTTGTGCATTTAATCTTCAGTTTCAACATTTGATTATCCATATTTTAATAAATCTTCATTACTTTGCAAATAACAATGTTTAAAGATTGAAAGAATTGTTAGAGTATGAAAGAAAGGCCCCAAAAGGGTGGTCACTTTACGAATAATACCTCTAACATGTGAAATCTTGGTTCACCCAAGGTCTGCTAATGCATGCTTTTAAAGAACACAACCCTAAGATCTTGTAACACACTACATGGGCACAAAAGAGTGTGTGTGTGTGTGTGTGTGTTTTTTTTTTGGGGGGTTGGGGAGGGGGCGGGGGCGGGTCGATTTTGTGACATGACCAAAGTGACAATCATCCATAGGAAAATGTAGCCAAATTTGATTATAAACAAAATATGAAAGTTTTTTGCCTTTTTTATTCCCCCAAAAATTGAGCATCCTTTTGTATTTTTTGGCTAGTAACAAACTACCAGAACCAAATACAAATTTGAGAATTTTCATAATTTAACTTTCAAATCTTGGCAATCATAAACCCGCCCCTCTTAATAATTATTTTATTATTTATTTTTAAATAATTAATCTTCAAAATTAATTTATTATTTGACAAACATATGTTGAAGCTACCAAGATATTACGATATAAGATATTGTGATATATTATTGGGCAGGGGCTTGAGCATTCCATAGGTGGTACATTGGCAAGGGAAGCACAAAGTAATGGTTCGGGCAATACTGAAAACCCATCAGATTACAAAAGGGCAGCAACAAACAAACAAACACCTGTGCCTTAAAAATCTAGCACCTTCCCCTTTCTTCTGTCCCTCCTTCCTCTCTATTGCTGTCCACCCGCTGCCCACCTGCTGCCCGCCTCACTGCCCACCTGCTGCCCACGTTCCTCTCCGTTGCTGCCCTTCTGCTGCCCTTTTCTGACCGTGCTCTGCTGCCCCGTCTTCCTTCCTTCCTGTCGTTCTTCCTTCGTCAAGCTTTGGCGATGGCGGAGGAGGAGAGACACGAGGAAGAAGAAGAAGAAGAAGAAGAAGGAAAAAGAAGGACAAGAACAACAAGAAGAAAAGAAGAGTTCGTTGATGAGACAAGGTGCGGAACAAGGAGGTACGCAAAATAGTTAGTAGCAGAAAGCTGTTGTTTGATTTCTAGTAACACTCCAGCAGCAGCAAGGTTGTTCAATCCTGCTCGGCTGCTGTTTTCTTTGATGGATTCGTAGCCATTGCTGTTGATTTTTTTGGTTGTAGGTCTGGATGTTCGAGATTTTTGGCGTGAATAATATGTTCTGTATTTGTTGTAGACTTCTTCTATTTCTTTTCTTTTAGCAGCTGCTTGTTTCTGTTGTCATTAGTGCTTCCCGGGGTTGCTTTGTCCTTTGCTGGTACTTTTAGAGAGAGAGAGAGAGAGAGAGAGAGAGAGAGAGAGAGAGTTCCGTTGATCCGACTAGGTCCCGAACAAAGAGCTACGCAAAAAATAGTAGGAGGATGTCGTGGTAACAATCTTGCAGCAGCGAGTTTGTACATCCTGCTGCTGTTTGTTTGATGGATTCATAGCCATTGTTGTCGCTGCTGCTGCTGTTGTTGCTGTTGCTTATGTTTTTGATGATGATGATGTTGCTGTTGTTGTTGTGTTTGTGGTTGTAGGTCTGGATCTTTGTTTGCACTTGTCTGAGCTTTTTGTGAATGTGTGTCTGTTCTAGACTCGTTGTTGGTTTGTACTTTTCCTGTCTTGGTTTCTCTTGGACTTCTTCTGCTGGTTGACTGAATGCAAAGCAAGGTAGCAGTGGAAAGAGAGTAGGAGAGATACCTCATGAGTAGAGGAAGAAGAAGAAGTGGTGGAGGGAGAGGAGATGGTGCAGGAGAACAACTGTTTGCTACTGTCATTAGCTTCTGGTCTTTTGATTGCTGAGAACTTGGGAACTGAGAGCAGTGTGGTATCTCTAGGTGTTTCGTTTTTTGGTTGTAGCTGTAATTTTCCGGGGAGCTTGAAGAAGAAGCTTTGTTACTGGGAAGTTGTGGTCGAGGACAGGATACTGTTTGGAGTTTCTCTTGCAGACAAAAAGCTGCTGATGAAGATGATAAAAACAGAAACGAAGAGTCTCCTGCTCTTAGAAGGTTCTTTCTTTCTTTCTTTTTTCCCCGTCACCTTCAAGCTCAAGTGGAAGCTTTTCTTCTTCTTCTTGGACTCTTTGTCTTGAATCCTTGAAATCTGTTAGAGACTTGTTCCTGCACTTCAAATGGGTATAAACCATTCCAAAAGCTTACATTGATCACAGGCTTCTCTCTCCATAACCCTAATCTGAGAACAGGAGATCCTCTTCACAGATAGGGTAAAAAACCTTCATGCAAAGCTCAGATTTTATGTGTGCTTCCATGAGTTGCTTGTGGCTGAGTATTGTGCTCTGTAGATTAGTATCTTTGTTTCTTGCTTTCCATTTCTCATTGAGCTTGGGCAAATTCCAAGTCTACAAAGATGGATGGACTTGATGTTTCTACTGCTCTTGCTTTTGTTCAAACTTGTTAGTATCTTATGTGCAGCATTACTAGTATCTCCAGGTCATGGTCTTGAAGTGTCTTTGGTTGTGGTTGCAGCAGCAGCAGCATGAGGGTGAGAATATAGAATGGGCTTGAAGCTACAGCTTTGATAAAGAGGGGAGCATTTGCACTTCTCTGACAGAGAGGCAAAGGTTCCATGGAGAGTGGCATGCCTAATATTGCTGCAGGCGTAAGCTCTCTCTCTCTCTCTGTGTCTCTCTCTCTGTGTTTTCTTTTGCCATAACTCCTGTAGCTCCTACGATGCATCCAAGATTGACCCAGTTTTCTCATGAGACACCTTATCCCATCACCACTTGCGTTAAGCAGAAGATTAGCCAGTTGATATGCTGCAGTCCTGCACCTGGAAGTATTCCAAAAGAGGAGGCAACAACAGGATCAATAGTTGTGAAATGTGAAACAGCTTACTGAATTCCTGCTTTAGATGATCCTGTGCTCTCTCTATCTGGCTCTCATCAGTCTCAAGTACTCTAGCAGTGGAGCAATGAGCTTCTACATCCTCTCTGAGAACAGAAGTCCCATCTTTTGTAGAAGTTTCTATGGGACTCATTGCATTTTTTTGCTGATGGCAGGGAAAGAGAAAGAGGGATGGATTTCTGTCAGAAGAAGAAGTGAAAGATAACTTGAAAGCGTCACAGCGATGGCAGCAAGCGTCAGTGAGGACAGACAGCAGCACACATGAAGGATATCAATACCCACAATTCCAGGGACCCATGGTGGAGAGCTGGATTCGAATGCAACAGCAGCAGAAGACAGATGTGGCAGCCACTGCAAGTCTGCCTGTATTGAACATGGAGCAGAGAATTATGGCTGCTGCAGTTTTGCAGGTACATGAAGATGTAAGGCCTGGAGGAATTGTTACAGCAATTTAGGTCTGCATTCTAGGACACAATCAAACCTTTGTAGAGTTCTTACTTTGTTCTTTGTTGTATTGGATGACAGGATCTTAGGAGTAGTCCGGCAATGTTTTTTCTCCAACGCCAATTGCAGCAGCAAGTGAAGTATGAAATTCAGCAACAGCAGCCTTCTTGTTCTGAAACAGTAGCACAGCTGCCAATGCCAACAAATACTTCTGCTACCAGGTGTCTTCGGGAGCATTCACCAAACCAATCCGCACAATCAGCTGGACATCCCCCTTCTCTCATTCAAACATCTTCCCCTTGTGTTGAGTCAGATTTTCACAATGGCTCTTCAATCTCTTCTTCCTCTAGTCCTTATGCTGACCTCCCAAATGCAACAGTTCTGCATACTTGCAAAACCCCAGTGTCTCAGCTTCAAGAAATGGAGAATGAAGTGTTTCCCAGTGTGTTTACTTGCTGTTTGGAAAATGGGTTTCTTCGACAAGGGGCCCACAGCGTTAAGAATGTTCTGCCACAACAACAATCTTCACAGTCCTCCTCAAATGTAGCTTTTCAGCAACCATCAGTGCATCATGCCCAAAGTGGGATAATTCATCAAAGAAGAGGTGGTCAGGTATTGCACACTGGGGTTTTCCAGCAACAGCAAGCATCCCAATACAATCCTCAAACTAGTTCTTCACAGCCACAAGTTGGGCGTGCACCTGCGGATGGAATATTGCAACACCCACACCCACCGTTGTCACATACTTCACAAAGAGTTGTGCATGAACAATATGCAAATCATGCACTGCAAGTAGGGTCACAAAATAGAATGCAGAGTGGTTTGCAAATTGGCTTGCAGAATGGGATGATGCAGCAACAATGCAGTACTGAATGTGTGCAGAAAGGTGTCGGGCAGCAGTGCACCGGGCATGCAACCCAACATCATCCTGGACACTTATATCCAAACAGTATTCAAAACAGGATGCCACAACAAGAAGGATTTTCTGGTGGAAACAATGCAATGGTCCGAGAACTACAGGTCTGTGTTTATCATGGTGACCCATTATTTTTCTATCATTGTCCTTCACAGTAACAAGGATATCATTCTCCTTTGGTTCTAATTTACTGGACAATGGTTTTTGAGCAGTTTTCTCAAAACCTTGCATTTGCATTGCACGGTTCTTTCTATGCCAAAATAGTACTGTACACTGATTGCATGCATGCTTTAAACCTCACAACAGAAGAGTCTGAAAATGTTAAAAGTGTGATGTTTGCTGCAGGTACCAGGTTCATGGTATCCATCTGTGCATGAACCTTATATGTACACAGGAGCCCAATCAAATGGAACTTCTTTGCAACTGCAGAGGATGGACATGCCCTCATCCTCTGGGTCATCAATGGGTCATGGGTCTGTCTATTCACCCTCAATAACGGAGATTGGGACTCAAAGTGGGGTTACTATGCTTCCAGCACAACTTGTGCAATGCCAAGGAGTAACACATAGGAATGGAGATGCAGATCAGGAATTGCAACCTCAGTTTGATACCCAGAATACTCTGGTTTCATTGGGATCTGCCAAAGCAAGTCCATCCATCTCCTCAAGGCTGAACAAGGTACATTCACTACAGAGTGAGGTTCATGGGGGACGGCTTATAGCACAGGGACCATATTGCTCTGCATCCAGCTCAAGAGTAGAGCCTCCATATAACAACCCAAGTATGAACACAAATGAAGGTGTGGAAAACAGTGCTTTTCTGCAAGGGGCTGCTCATTTTCCTCAGAAGGTGGTACGAAGTTTCACTAAGGTAGAGGTTCTCTCTGATCTCTGCTGAAATGCATTTTGAATGGCACCCATGATTTCTGTTGCTAAATTACTTGAGCTAAGTTTTTTTCCGGATTAGTATGACCTTAATAGGTTTTGTGTGCTGTGAATTGGTGTTCATCAGGTGTACAAGCGGGGATCTATAACACGGGCACTTGATGTAAATCGCTTTAATAACTATGCAGAGTTGCGGTGTGAGCTAGCACACATGTTTAATCTGGAGTGCAAGCTTGAACAAGAGCTTGGATGGCAACTAGTGTTCCTTGACAATGAAAACGATCTCCTTCTTGTTGGAGATGACCCGTGGGAGTATGTTTCTCTAACCAGAATATCCTTTCCATATTGAATATGCATCCCATCTGTACATTAAAAGATTATCTGCTGGACAATTGTCTATACTCAACTTGGGTTCATGGTCAAACTTCAACACCTTGATCGAATCATTCTCTTGGTTGCTTGGTGTTGCAGGGTGTTTGTGAGCACAGTGCGGGCGATCCGAATCCTCTCACCTGCTGAAGTGTTTTTCTATAGGAATGAAGGTGATTCTGCTGCTATGTATGGCTCCAACAGTGGTTTGACCTCAGTACAACACCAACTGGATGGCAACTGAGTATATTGTTGGGTCATCTCTTATCATTTCTGTCATTGACGACAGATCCTTGAGCCAGTCTACCACTTAGTGTGCTTGTAAGTAAGCAGGTGCTTATTGTGGTGCAAAGTGCGACACACATAAAGCTGGTGGTAAATACATCACCAGAGCCTTTAAAAAGACAGCAATTTGGGAACAGGTTTGGAGACTTGGTGGTAGAGACCCCAAAATTCGTGTACTAAAATTATAGGAATTGTACACTTCATAGAGCGATTCAGTTGTCTTGACTCCTGCACATTTTGGATGCCATAGCAGATTGTCCCATATGAAGGAGAAAGGCTGCTGTTGGGGAGTCCATGACATATGCAGATATTTCTCTCTGCATGAATCCTTTCAACAGGAAAGCTGTAAGTTATTTATACTCACATCCTCTTGCCAAAGTGCAAAATCTCAGCTCCAGATTTGTTGACTCCATCCTCATAAACAAAGTTCAAGCTAGTTCCTTTAACAAGTTGGCAAGTTCAAATCCCTTTCTTTTTACAAGTTTGCAAACTCAAATCCCTTCCTTTTATAAGTTTGCAACCTAAAATCCCTTCTTTTTGCAAGTTTGCAAGTTCAAAATCCTCTTTGCAGTTTGCAAGTTTGCAAGTTCCAATTCCTTTTACAAGTTTGCCAAGTACGATTTCCTTCTACAAGTCTGCCAACCATGTTCCCAAAGGTTCCTATCCATTTGTTCTCATCATTGTTCCCAAAGGTTGCTTATTTGTTTGTTCCCATAATATTCACAAGAGTTCTTTTTTGGCCTCACAAAATCATTCATTTGTTCCCATCGATATTCCCAAAAGTCCATTTTTGGGCCCTTTTGAATCATTCATTTGTTCCCATCAATATTCCCAAAAGTCTATTTTTGGGCCCTTTTGAATCATTCATTTGTTCCCATCAATATTCCCAAAAGTTCTCTTTTGGAACCCTTCTGAATCATTCATTTGTTCCCACTAATCTTGCTCAAAAGTTCCTTCTGGGGCTCTTTGAAATTATTCATTTGTTCCCATTGATATTCCCCAAAGTTCTTTTTGGGGTGCTTTTTAATCTTTCCTTTGTTCCCCTTAATTTTCCCAATATTCCTTTCAGAAACGAGCAAAATGTCGTGACTTTTTAAATTGATACCTGATACTATTGAACCCAAAAGACTCACAAAAGGGAGGCTTTACATACAAATCAATTGTGATCAAACACAAAATCCAGTCTCAAAACAAAAAGATAACCATGGCTGCAGTTCCACTCTCATCCGTGAACATTGCATTTGGAATTTCAAACTACAAGAAATAAGTCTCTGAGTGAAGTAGACTCCTTTTATTTCTCATTAGATAATCTCTCAATTCCTTTTGTGTTGAGTTTAATCACATGGAGAAATTCATGGTACTACTTGTGAAAATAATATAATGTATGCTTTGTGAGTAGATTCAAGGAGAAATTTTGTCACACCTTGGTGTGTTTCGGTGGTGTGTAATTCATATACTATTATAACAATGAATTAATTTGTGAGATCTCTGTCAACTCAATTCAATACTTTAAGCAATTTGAAATATTGTGAGTGGATGTACAAGTAGTCCATACAATCAAGCATCTCCGCCCACAACAACTATTTGTGCATCTACCAATGTTTACCACATCCAACATAGAGTGCTAATTATTTCCTCATCCTCACTGGTGATTTATTTTGGGTTGAATTTTGGGTTTTTTCCACCTGAAAAATATTATTTCAACACATACAAAGGATTTTTGTGAGACAAATAACCCTAATTCACCAGATTTTGAGTTTTTTGTTTGAAATTTTCCAGATTTACCACAAGTTCCAGCAGGTAGTCAAAATATAAGAGGATTCCTGAAAAATTCTCCTTTCATATATGACCATAGCCAAATTTGACTAAATCTTCTTGTGAATGATTGTGAGTTTGGCTACATCGAAAAGTTGGAAAACAAAAACCCTGATCCTCAACCATAAAACATGAAATATTGAATCATAAAAAAAATAAGAGACCATTTAAATACCACAACATAGGCCAATAAAAAAAATCATTCTTTTTTACTGGCCCTTTTGGAGAGCAATATTACTTGTGCATGTTTACAAGTCCAAACTCAGTTTCACACTATTTAAAGGTTTTACTTCAACAAAAATACTACTTGCAAACCATTATACGGCTCTTGGTGGAGACTCTTTTTATATTGCAACTCTTAAGTTGATGTTCTACACATACGGTTGTTATTTATCTTACAGTGATGGGACTATGAAGTGTATGCTTTTGAAATGGTTTGGATTGGTAAAATGACCCTTTGATGAAGCCTCTTCCAAATTGGGTAACTTCATCAACAAATCTATTTGAATTCTAAATGTAATAGTATAAAACATTCATGGGCTTTTTAGTGGTTAATCCACCTTCAATATATGGACATACAACTTAACTAAAATGCATAGTCAAATCAAATAATTTGGCTTGCATTTATGGATCTGGACTATATTTGCCCACAAGTTCATTTCTAAAATGGTTTATCCAATAACCTGGATTCAAACCTCTTTCACGTCATGTATAATTCTACTACTTTCAGCAACCCACCCAATGCCCAGAATAAGAGTTTTTCTCATAAACACTTAAGTATTACTAGACAGCAAAATTTTGAAGGGAGAATGAAACATTTGCCTTCCATCAAATTTTGATTCTCAGAAAGAACTCTTTGCACAAGCTGGAAGTGTGCCATCTCCTAAAACTAAGACTTGTTCTATTTCATTCCCTAAAACGATGAAATTCACAAATCTCATGATTTTTAATATGCCATAATCATTATAAAGATCATAGCATGTGGATTCACCATTTGTCAATTGTGAGCTTTCTTTAATGAACTTCCCATAACTGGGTCTCTAGATGACCCAATTATGGTTTTCTGACCCTTCACCTATTCATTTCATGTTTTTAATCCCCTTCCACCAGCTTACTACTCACCCACATCTACACATTACATTTCATTATTCACTTTATCTTCTTCACATTCACAGCTAGTGAAATACTTTGGGCAGTGATCTAATCAGTGAGAGAGTTTCACCAAATGATTCAACAAGTAACTCATCACAAATTTGCTCTGCACCTAATAGCAAGTTTAAACCAACAACTGTTATAATAGCAAAATTGTTCCACGAGTTTTCTTTTCCATTGTTTGCTCTCAAATTCCAAATTTCTTTTTGTGCTATTCTTGTCTTTATTTTTCTTCTTTTCAAGACTTCAAATGTTTTCTAGTTCTAATTTTTTTGTAGATGCAATATGCTGTAGTATAGATATACATTCCTTCCATATATCTTATGGATGTTAATACAATTTTAGTTGAACTACTACATGGTTGGTAATTAGGCATTTCCAACCTTAATGCTTACATTCATGCATCCTTCCATACATCTCATGGGCACCAGCTTGGTTTCGGTTGTTGTCATTAATCAAATTGCATTTTATGGTAATTGAGCATTTACAACCTCAGTTCTTTCTTACATTTAGGAATGACAATTGTTCCATCTAGATGTTTTGGCTCATGAACAATACAATTTTTTCCTTTGCAACCATTTTAAAATGCCTATCACACCCTTTGTCCTGGGCCCCTTATTTTGAGAATGCCCTCACTTTGGGGCTTTACCCTACACTTTTACCATGTCCAACCCATTCTTGTTTTGGAAGCAAAGAATTTTTTTACAAATTGTCTAATAAGGCTTATGAGCAAGCAAAGACCTTCCTTACATCATTCTGAATGACTAGCATGATAAGCTATGACTTTGGAGTTGGAAGAAACAAGAAAACCTCTTCATCTTCAACACAATTTACAAGGCAAAAGGATCTATATTAAAAAAACTTGTTTAAGCATTGAAGAAGATTCTTGAGCATGGAATCAAGCTTTGGAAGTTGACCACACCTTAAGCTTTTATGGAACAATGATTAATAATGGTAGCATGGTGCATACTTCCTGTCACTTTATGCCACCTTGAAGAGGTTTGAGCAAAGGACATGAAAAGTTCTTGAAGGCTATTTTCAACTAGTATGACATCACTAAATTTGACTTCTTCAAAAACTTACAAGAGATTTACGCCATGGAAAACCATCAAAACATTAGAATGAAACATATGGTGTAACTGGACCTGAAACCAACCTAGAACCCAGCATTCTTGGTCAACACTGATTAAAACTTCAAGAAGCTTAAGTACAAAGATAGAAGATTTTGCCATTGTTGAAGCGGAAGTCTTCAAATGAATGTCATGGCAAAATGAATCATAGCAAGGGAGAAATCTTTCTTATTTAGGACAATTGGCAATTTGTGTTGCCAATTCTCCATTTGAACTACTGAGGATGAGAATTGGCAATTACAATGCAATTTTGAAAAGGAGGATCTTCTATGATTGCGAAACAAATTGAGGTTGCAAGAAAATTTCAAGCAAGGATCACTTTTGTGATTACAATGCAATTCCAATGAGCAGCTTCATTGATGGCAACACAAAGCTCAAAAGAGGAAATGAACTGTGATTACCACACAACATCAGAGGAGCACAATTGCCAATTTGTGAAACATGCTCAAACAACCAAAGGTCCTATGTTTCCGTTGCACATTGACAAACATCATCAGCTTCATACAAAACGGAATCTGTAGAAAAGAGTTTATTGCTGAGATAAAGGAAAACTCCAACTCTTGCCACTTACACTTTGTAGTCAGCCTACAATTATAAGGAGACATTAGATACATGCAGAATGTGGTGTATTAGTAAAACACCACAACAACACCCATAAGTAATTGGCAATGCTAAAATTTTCCAAACAGGTGATGTAAAACCTATTCTCAAATGTCAATATTTTACCTGCTTGTAAACATTTGAGGTATAAAGATCACATGCTGCAGTCTGACATATATATGCTCAGAAATACCAGTGGCTTTCCATACATAAACATTACATATGCACAAGCAAGGAGACAGTTTACCTGAGGGGAAGAACAGGCTAATGTTTTGGAACAGATCTCAATGTTGTCACCCTGTTGTCATTGGGCAAACTTGTGAGGGCCACTTCCCTGCCATCACAAATCTCTATCTTAGACCATAGTAACAACGATCTTTCCAGTAGCATGTCCCTCAATGCAGCGAACCCATGCCTCCTCCGCCTTTGACAATGGGTATGTAGAGTCAATGATAGTCTTCAACTTGCCCTCTTTCACCAAGTTTGTCACAAACTGAAGGTCATCACCATTGTTTGCCATGAAGAATGGAACCAGGCTTTGCTTTCGGAAAGTTACAATTTGAATTGCTTTTGTCAAGAATAATTTCAGAGAGCCACTGATATCAATCACCTTTCCCTGAGGTGCAAGCTGGGGTTTAAAGGAGGAGAATGGCTGTAAACTATAATTCAACACCACGTCGTACTTTTTCCCTGATGGACTCTGGAGGTTCTTCCCTTCAGGGGTCTTGTAGTCGAGTACTTCATCAGCCCCAAGACTTTTGACCAAGTCAATATTCCGAGCCCCACATGTTGCTGTCACATGGACACCTGCTAGCTTTGCAAGCTGCAAGTTTAAACTGGTAACAACTCAGGAACCTTTCCCTTTCCAGAAAGGAAAAGAAGAGAGGTATATAACAGCCAAAGGAGGGCCAAAAGGCTTCAAATACACAATAGAAAGTCAATTCTCAAATCTAATAAGACTATGCTTGATATGGTCTTCTGTGATAGACTTCAAGAGAAATAAAGAGAGACACACAGAGACAGACAGGGGGCACCTGCACTGCATATGTCCCAACGCCACCAGAAGCAGCTGTTATCAGCACATTCTTTGTCACTTGATTGCTCCCATCAAACTTAATTCCAGCACCATTACGGATGGTTTGCAACGCTGTTGTACCTCCAACACCCAAAGCGGCGGCATCTGTTGCTGAGATCTCGTCTGGCCGCTTTGCTGTTGTTTTGATAGATGCTACTGCATACTCTGCTAGTGATCCACCCTGGACATAGAGCCCCCCTGACTTAGTACTTGCAAGGAGTTTCCAAGGGCATTTCTTTTCCCCTTGGTGCTGCAACAAGAATTGTCCATATCCAAACCTGTGACACCAGCTGTACAAGCTCATACACCCTAGGTGCACACACCAAGTCTAAAGACACACCAAAAATTGCATTGCAACATGCACAGACCTTCACAGATCTTTGTCTTGTGTTAAAAACAAAAATATGCACCATCTTGCATCCCTAATCTTTCAGGTGCAAATGGTGTTGGACATTTTATATACTTCTTGCACTGTAAGTTGATCTTATGCAGGGCAGAAGAAATACCTTAAGAAGTTCCAGTAAGGCCACAACCTTGTCCCCAACTTTAAAACTTGTTACTCCAGGGCCCAGGCCAACAACCTCCCCAGCAATATCATTTCCTGAAAGTTAGAGCAAGAAATTCAGATTTCTATGGTCCATTTCCAGAAGCTGAGATTCTCTTCAAACAATGTGCTGTTGACACAAGATGTGTTGGATTCCTTTAGAAAATTCCCCCATTTCCTGTTCTTCTATCTACTCATGTTGGCCTAGACTAAATCTAATGAGCATTTAAAAAAGAAACACAGGATCTATCCTCCCCTTCAGCAGGTCCAGAACTGGAAGACCTTCTTTAAACCAGGTGTTAGAATATATATCTTGATAATTACTGAGAATAACTCCAAACTTGTGATTTAATCCAACCTGATTAGAATTGTGAGATGACCTGATAACAACATCATTGAGATCTATTTCAGATCTGACAATTATAAATCAGCAAACAGACAAAAAGAAGGAAATGCAACCCTATAGAACAGTGAAAACAAATCAAAAAATTCTGAGTGCTAGAATGAATGTTAATTGCAAGGGGGACTCCATGTAAGCACAGCAGTGAGATGATGCACAATTATTACTTTTGAGAAGAAAATAAACCACCAGTGTCTAAATAAACATCTGCTTGCAGACATGACATATTTGCAAACATGCAACAAAACTAGACAATGTGTTGTAAAATTCAGGAATTCAAAATTTCTCACTGCAATGCACTGAGACTGAATAGAAGCTGATGAAGCTGCAATCAGCAACATGTGACAGACCACACCCAATACATTGAATTGTTGTCATGTTAAGTTGATGGTTTGCAAGCTCATAGATGTCACAACTGCTTTTCAGCTCTTACCTGGTATGCAAGGAATCTTGGCTGGCCCAACGGGTCTGAACAGACCCTGCTGAATTTTCCAGTCAACTGGGTTCACACTGGCAGCTTCTACTTTCACCAGCACCTGTTCTCTCCCTGGTGTAGGCACTGGCACTTCCGCATGCTGCAATTGCATTAGAGTTGAAATATCAGGTAGAAACCAGACTTGCTTGTGGAATTTGGGACAAAGACCTACTTCGATCTCCCATGACTGACCTCTAAAACACTATCAGAGTGGCGCATAAGAGCAGCTCCACTGGTGCTCAGTATGTGGGCTTGCACTGGAAACCTTGGAGGAGGTGCAGCAGTCATATCCAGTGGGCCCACTGAAGGCTGCTGTGGCCCGAGAAAAATGCACTTTTTCCAGGGGCCGGGAAGAGCTTTGGAAATGATTTCACTGTTGCTCCTGGTCGTGGTTAGATAGTTTGATTGGTCCACGTGAATTGCTATTAGTACTCTCCCATGTATTTGGGCAGTTTTATGGGTGGGGTTGGAAAAAAGTAAATAACTAAAACTTGGATGTGAGAAATATTCTTGCAAAGTCACGTACTGAGCACCGCTGGAGATGCTCTGAACACATGAAAAGAGGGAGAGAAAGCAGCGAGTTTGGATATCTCCTCGTGCGCTGCTTTAAAAAACCTTCCTGGTGGATGGAAAAAACGCGACTACAACAGTCACCGCCCATACAACCTGGTAGTTAATAGTTAATACTACCATACCTGGAGAGCTGCAGCACCGCCGCCAAAGGTAGAGTACTGCACTACTTGCATCGTCTTGGCCATGTTGCTCCTCTTTTAGCAGGCTTTCTTTCTCCTCCGTCTCTGCTGCTTCTCACCTACACTACAACGAAGGCGTATCTCTCAATTTTAAGTAGATTGACACTCTTCCAGAAGCACGGATCTGAATAAATCTCCCACCCCCCCTGCTGCCGCTATCTTTCTTCTTCAACCCCGACAAGCGCATCTCTCAGCCAGAACGTCAAAACTCTCTCTCTCTCTCTCTCTCACACACACACACACACACACAGCCCAAAAAAAACACAGAGCTCTTCTATGACTCGTCAAGAAACATCGCAATTTGCAGGACGTTCAACTTTTGTGCTCTTGTACAATAATAATATCGACAGAGACGC
>Ga0209611_10007066_pt1 | contig 18095 bp, 21 predicted proteins | sample S1TSphgellanicum_3_FD_187693 | JGI IMG/M metagenome (GOLD analysis project Ga0209611, IMG submission 187693) | Host-associated microbial communities from peat moss isolated from Minnesota, USA - S1T2_Fc - Sphagnum magellanicum MG (SPAdes) (version 2) | ecosystem: Host-associated > Plants > Peat...
AGTATCCGTGAACGCAACATAAGAAGGGGTAGTTCGGTTTCCCTGATCATTTGCAATGATCTCCACACGATCATGTTGCCACACTCCCACACAACTGTACGTGGTACCGAGATCGATACCGATAGCAGGTCCTTCTCCCGCCATGTCTGTTATAACCTTCGACAATTCAGCACCTGAACTACAAGTTTTCCCGAATTCCTATACTACCAAGAACCGCACTAAAACCGCAAGAATCCAAGTTCTCCGAAACAAAATTAAAAATCTCCCTCTTCTCCAATTCACGCCAAAAACAACCTCGAAACAAGGCTTAAGCCTCACTACAGCAAATGGAGCAGATATATCAGATTAAGACTCGAATCTTCAAATCGAGAACAAAGTTATGAGAATGCAGGGTAAGCAGAGTGGGCTCTTATACTACATACACGGATGCTTCCGGCGACAACCAGATTCTTCTTCTTCTTCTCCGCGTCTACTCCACAGACGTCGACGGCTCCAGAACGCTCCAGAACGCTCTTGGACGCTCTGGAAAGCTGTAGAACACTCCAGAAGCCTCAAGGAACAAAGGGAACAAGGGGAACTACTCAACTAGAAGCCCGAGGAACAAAGGGAACAAGGGGAACGAATCGACGAGAACCCTCAGGGAACAAGGGGAACGACTGGACGAAAATCCTCAGGGGAATAAGGGGAACTACTGGACGGGAATTCACAGTTAACAAGGGGAACAAGTCGAACTACTCAGCGAGAAGCCTACGGGAACAAGGGGAACAGCTCAAAAAGAATCCTCAGGGAACGAAGCGAACAAGGGGAGCTACTCCACGAAAATCCTCAGTGAACAAGGAACAAGGGGGAACTAACTACTCACGAGGGGCCGAAGGGAACAAGGGGAACTCCACGAAAATCCTCAGGGAACAAGAAACAAGGGGGAATTACTCGAAAGGAGCCTAACGGAACAAGGGGAACTACTCCATGGAAATCCTCTGGGAACAAGGGGACAAGGGGGGAACTACTCCACGAGGAGACTGAGGGAACAAGGGGGAACGAGCAGAACTAGTCGACGAGGATAATAAGGGAACAAGGGGAACAACTTAATGAGAATCTTAAGGGAACGAGGAGAATTGCTCGACAAGAAGGGGAACCAAAACTCGAGAAGCGATGGGGAACAAAGGGAACGTAGGGGAACCTCTGGGGTGGGGGAGGGTAGGAAGTGGGGGAGGAGGGGCACAACCCGCCAGTACCTAGTACCTACTTACCTCCTCTTTTTCCACTGGATACCTTTTTCTGATTTTTTATAGGGCCACCTGGACAGAGACACGTGGGAGAATCGAACTACTTACAAGTAAAAGCTATTTTGGGTGAGCTTTCCACCTCCACCTGTCACTTCCAGGTGGCATATTTGCCTCGTCCGGTCAGCAATTGGTTAGAAAGTCCTCCGTGGAGTGACCCCAGGTGGCGCTTCACGACCGGCAGCTGTCTAGGTACCGGGGGTTGATTTTTTTTTGTTTAGTTTTTTATTTGTGTGGGGAAAGGGTTGTTTACCAACACTGTGTTTCTTTTTTGTGATGTAGCCAAAATGGCGATGATCCACAGGAGGATTCGGCCAAATTTGGCTACAAGCTAAATATGAAACTAATTTTTTTTATAAAAAATCCTTCTATATTTTTAGGTTGAGAACGTGGTAACACTTGAAGGCTTACCAAGTTATCAATTCAATTATTGATAACTTATTAGTTGATTATTAATTTTTTGAAAAATTAATAGATAAAATACCCTATTGGTACAAAATTCCAAGAGCCACCAAGAACCTTATGGGTTTGTTATTAAAATTTCAAATTTTCATAATTTACTTGGATGATTGGGATTACATCTACATAGTTATCAATCCTAAAACCTTAAACATGTTTTTTGATTTTTTTTTAATATAAAAAAAAATTATAACCTACCTTACCAAGGTAATATAATTGATAGCTTTCAAGGTGGGTATTTGAAAATTGACCCTTATGCATTATAGGTGATTATTATTAAACAAACCAAGTAAATTGATAATTAAGGATATTATTTTGACAACGAAATTGATAACTAATGGGTTTGGCAATAACCAACCAACATTGGTTCAAACCTTACATACTTTTATTTAAGAATTAAATTCCTTGGAGGTTCATTTCTTGGTCGATTTGCCAAATTTGTTATGAATAATCATGCTCAAACAACTATATAAGAAAAGAAAGAAAATATACAAAGGAACATAAGGATCATAACAAAAACAAGTTTTAATTTTTTTTTGTTGAACTAACTATCTATAAATGCGTCCCATTTAAACTTAGACAACTCCAAACCTTTTCCTTAGCAAAGGGATAACATCGAAAGGGATAACATTCTTGTGGAAGATAATTGTTCAACAAAGGATATTAATATTAATATGGAGTGTAGGAACATTCGTTGCCATTGATTGCAAATAGAATTGTGTATTATGTGGAAATTGTGAGGGTTTAGGGTTTCCAACACTTCCCTACACCCATCACATTGAAAAACTCTTTTCACATGTTTCCACAATAAAGTTTCATGAGAATTGTCATCTAATCACCTTCACTATGTCATGTCTTGTGTTCATGTTTTTATCAAGACTTCCATTCCATTAAAGGCATGTGCAAGCTAGAATGGATCAATATGAAAATAACATGATAAAAAAAATATTAATTTTTTTTTTTGGGGCACCCTTGTGAATTCTAATGAGTTACAAATCAAATGTTTTTTGAGTTTTATGAAAAAGAATTCAAATATATAATTCTTATGTAATTAGCTTAGGTGCAATTTTTTTAATTTATTCAAAAATTAATGTTTTACACCAAATGGGGGACTTTTCAAAAAATTGTGCATGCCCTCGAATGTAACAATACATAAAGAAATTGTAAATGAATTCACAACAAACATAGTTTGTAATAATGAATTCATTTATTAATCCCCAAAATTTATAACAATCATAAGCGATTCAAAATAAAAGTTTCTAAACCATAAAGATGGCATTAAACTTTCAAAGATTTTTAGGGATGTCATGAATTATTTTTTTTAAATGATGAAGTTCATTATAGTTTTTTTTTTTTGCAAATTTATGATTTTTTTTTTCCCACAAACATTGTATATTGGGATGATTATAAGTCACCATTAACTATATTTTAAAAGAAGATATATTTTTTGCAAACCTCAAACATTAACATCCAAAAATGTCACATCATTATCACAATCAAAATACACTAAAAAAATTGTATTCTTAAAAAAATATTATTGTATCATTTTTGGCCCATCTCTAGCATGCAAAAACCCTAAAATCCAAAAAATGGTACAACAAAACTAATCGTGGATAGGACATGACATTGAAAATGGTCTAGGAAGTTTGATGCATGGTGAATTCTTGGGTCATAGGATATTTGGATCTTCCATTAGTAGACCATGTGATGAAACATTAAAAAAATGTATATGTGTTGTTGTTGCTATTGTAATTTTAGGTTATTATTTTATCACATTCAAAGTTTCATGCTCTATTTGGATTAAATGATTAATGATCATCCTCAAATTATAACTTTTCAAAATAGGGGACATTTGCAAAAAAAATTGGACATGTTTTTCATTCAACCAAGGGGGCTTAAAAAATGTGAAAATATACATGCTAAGATCAAAGAAAAAATGTCCTAGCATTGGGAAAGCAACAAACATCCCAAGAAAATTGTGTCTATCCTAAGGAAAGTCAGTTCCATTTTATTACAAATGGCATGTGAAAAAATAAATAAAATCCAACCAAAATTTCTAAGCAAATTTTATAATACATTTCAATGTAAATAGGGTACTTAAACATAATTTTGAAACACTTTAAAAATATGCTAGATTATATCATAGCATATTAAAAATACCCCTTTATTTCACATGTTTTATAAAATACAAAAAAAATGACTTCCCCAACTATCCATGAAGGGAGAAAAAATATTTTTTAATAAAGATTATGCCACACATCAATATTGATTAAAGTACATTGCAAAACCTAATATTTGTAGCATCTTGCAAAAGAAAAAAAAATGCATTTCATTGTCTTTATGGACGCAAGCCAAAAACAAACTTTCAAACCCTAGAAGTAAAGCAATGTATTTAATTAGTGAACACATTGACACCAAATAAACAATATGCCAGAAATGGGATTTACAATGATAGAAATGATTACATTTGTGGTCATTTGAGACACATCCACCTTCACGACTATCACACTCACAATTAATTCAACAAATTTTAATGAAATAATTAATGCTTCAACAAAAGGGGTTTGTAAGGAGCCCAATTTTTTATTTTTCAAAATTTTGATAGTCAATGTTAAATATAATAAATGCATAAAAATTTAATTGTATACAATGGTAGACTAATGGCATGGATAATCCTTCACTTGAACCAAGTTAGGGGTTCAATTCCTTGGTTTCAATAGTCTTACTTGTGAGATTCTTTTTTTCCAAGCTTTCTTTCTCGGGATTTATTTAACATTGAACCTCAATGTAAGGTATGGTATATATTCACCTCAAACTTTTTTGTTTTTACCACTATCTTCTTATGTGATACCTTAGTACCTTGGCCAATTTGACACTAATTATATTATTTTTAGAAATGTTGAAATTTTCAAAAAGTGTTTCTTCCAAATCAATTTTTTATAAAAAGGATAATAGTTAATATTTAAAAATACTCCATTTTTTGAAATAAAATTTTCAAAATTAATTAATTATTCAATAGACATGTGTTGAAATGGCCAAGGTATTACAATAGTAGTCACAAACCACATTCCCAATTGTGTCTTCTATGATTAGGATCACTTTTTTCATCATTTTTAGCCGAGACTATTCTAGCCTATTACTAGACCACTTTAGGTTACCCTAAGTTATTATATTGGCCAAGTATGTAATTAACATTTTTTAATTGAAATTTTACATGAACAAAAATATAACATATAACATATTGGTTATTGGGTAAAAATTATAATTCAAGTGATTTTGTAATAAGATCATATTTATTCTCAAAATCAGAATATAATTAATATAAGGTAAGTATTAGTCCTAGGTATTAGAAAACAAATTAAGCAAATATGTGTTACCAAATTATAGTTTACATAGTTCACAAATTGAAGTAAAATTCCAAAAGCTCATGTTCTTTTTGTGGTTGGTGCATTTCAAACTTTGTCTAGATTTAGGATTTTATAATCACAAAATGTTTGCTTTGACTTTCATATTACATATTGGCTTGTTCTATTTTTATTATTATTTTGGTCATTAATGGTTGTTTGTTTGGAATATATGAACATGTGAACAAATTGTGAATCCCTTGTCACTTTTCAAATTTTTAGTTAAACCTAAAAATTAAGAAAATGCATGGTACCAAAATTCAATGCAAACATAAATTTTTAGTTTAATTCAAATTGATTTAATTATGTGAATATCAAAAAATTAGATAATTTAAAAATGAAATTCTCTCAACATAATAACCCACAAACAATACCCTTTTTTACTTAGGTAGAGTCAAACTTTAACATAAAATGTTCTTTTCCCTCACCCATTTCTCCTTTTTGCCCAAGAGATTTGTTTCATTTTTTTCCCGTACTCTTCCCCATTTTCTCTCCTTTTATTCTCTTTCTTTCCCTTTTCTTTCCACAATTTTTTTAGCCAATTTGTGCTTCAACATCTTGAGTTTTACCTCCAATGTTTTCAAACTCATCTACACTTTTCCTCCCACATTTCTTTTCACCTTTTTTGTCCCCATGCTTTTTAACATAAGAAATGTTTAAATGGAACAAACACATACATTTTAGGTCATGAAGGCCACTGCATTTTGAGTTCATTGTTTCATTCAATTTTATTTGTGTTTAAATTATGTGCTTGTGTATAAATTCATTGTGCTTAAATCAATTTAAAATAATAATTCAAAGCTTGAAGCTTAGGAAAGAAATGTTTTTAAAACTCTTTTTGGAACCTCAATTCATGTGAAGTACAAGGTAAAAGCCAAGACATGAAGCACTTAGTTTTGAAAGTCATGGTATAATTGTATGGTTCACAATAAAACAAATTTATGACATTGAGTTTTCATTGATGGAAAGAAAAAGGAATAAAAAAAGGGAGGGGAGCAAATGATAAGAAGAGGAAAATTGTGAGTAGTACCTTGGATCAATTGTCATGAGAATTAATCTCACAATAATAAATAAGTAAAAGATGGATGTTTTTTGAATTTCAAATCAATGCGAATAATATAAATCCAAATTTATTTTATTTTATTTTTGGTTGTGTGAAGTTGTCAAAGAACTTTCATATGGTACACCCCAAGCAATTGCCACATGGATTCAAGTAATGTTTTGATCAATTAAGTGCATGCATTGAGTTTCAAATGTTATGAAACCCTACCAACGACAAATGAACCAAACCTACCCCCCCCAAAAGGGAAAACAAGGAACAAAATGGAAGGACCCATGTGTAAGAAAATAAATGAACCACCTAAAAGGGCAAGCCACAAGGGGAACATCAAGTTCTTGAAACCCCCTCCTTTCACAAAAAACATATCAAATAAAGAAAGGGGAGAACTTATTGAAAGGATGTTTAGCCTAGATGAACCCTCACCTACTATAACAACACATTTCAAAATAGAGATTGCTTATGCATATTGTAATGTCATTAACACCTTCTGCTTATAAAATGCACACAAAATTGAAAGAAGAGGGCTTCCGGTGCCATTTGTTCCCCACACCATATTGGCACATTGATGAAGAAACTTGTCCACTTGTTGGTGCAAACATCCAAAAACCTCTATAATTAGAAAGAAAAACATGTCCATCAAAAACTAATTGTGATAGAAACCATCTTTCATTTGAACTAATTGTCACAACAACCTCGCAAGAAATAATATCTTGTGAAACTAAATCAATTCGAGTGGGGTCGTGATGATAACATCTACCAACGTGTTGACATCATCAATTGATAACATAATGTCGATTCGATGATGTGAAACCTTCATGGCAAGGGGCAGAAGGACATGGGTTTGCTTTTGCAAAACATGAAATTTTGCATCTTTTGCAATGGTCACAAAAACATTTTGCACAACAACATGCAAGGCTGTCCTTTCCCCACCATGAACGCAACGAAGAATGTGAATCCTCATAGGATCCAAAAATTAGCTATAAATGCAACATGACATTCCAAAGACTAAAAATTGGGAAACACCCAACCTAATGCACAATGTGATAGAGAAAACATTTAAAGTTAGGTGAAAAAAAGGATGATTGGGCAGGCTAACAACCAAACGCCCTTAATTGGCCTCACACATGATTTCAAATCACCCAATGTGAATCATATGGTAAATTTAAAATGATGATATAAAGGAAGGGTTGTGCAATCTTTTTTAAATATTTTCCTGAAGGTGATTTATGCCTCTTTCAACCAATTGTTCAAAGGGGGGCACACATGTTACAACCCTCAGGGGAAGAAGCTTTCGTGTTAATTTCAAATGCACTTGGAAAAGGAGTGGGTTGTAGTTGTTCACACCTATTGCCTCCAACGAGAATAGGCAAGAATTCGAAACCTAGAAGGTATGACAAGGGTAACTAAAGCCCAACTCCCCATACAAATAACTAGAGCAATGACCTCCAAGGAAATCAACCTTACGCTCCCATTGAAAATGAGGAGAACCACATGCCAACGAACTAAAAGGATTTTGAGACACTCCAATAAACTCGGACCCAAAAATCTTTCAAAAATTCCCATTAGGGTTGAATAAAAAATACCAAAATAATTCCAAAAACCTAAAAGGGGAAAACAATGAAGCAAAAAGGAAGGCCTTTAAGCAAAACATCAAGAGAAGGTACCAAAAGCTATTTGGATCCCTTAATTTCAAGAGCACATCTACATGCCAAACATTCTCATTTAAAACCTCTTGTAAAAAAAAAAGGCGAAGGAGGTAAAGTCAAAGGGGACACCAAGGATTTCGATTTTATAAAGGGCAATAAAATTTAATAGGGGGGACAAACCTAGGAAGTAAGTTAGATGAAGCCCAATGCAAACACTTGTGAGGTTGAACGAACAACCCCACAGAAACCAAGTGGGAAACAAAATGACCAAAGGCAAGGGAGACGACATGGGTAGGATTGAATATATAGGTGTTATTGCTTAGGGAAAGGAAGAAACATGAAGGGAAAACCCCCAAAGAACAATGTAAAACAAGAAAATGAGCAAGTGCAAAAAAAGGCTTTGCAATCAACTCACCTTAGCATGTGCCCACAGAAGAAATAATGATAAACAAAACCTTCGATGAAAATTGATGATTGAAGAACAAAGGAACTTGAAGGCTACAAAAATAATGAACAAAAGAACTTGAAAGCCATACAAAGAACAAACAAAAAATAAAAGATGGGACGATTGGCCTCTTGTTGCTTAAAGCTCCTAGAAGATGGCCTTACACAAGATGGCATTGAAAGAATTTATAATGTCTATTTAAAACACCACCCAATCCAAAGTGGCCCAAATACCATAGACCACAACTTCACAACCTCTTCTAATCGCCACCCTAAACTGATATGGTGATCAATGAAAAACAAACACATCATGAAATTATAGGCATAAAACCCTATTCACCAACTAATAAAACATTTTCCCACTGCAATTGAACGGATGCCCTTAAAGGGTTTGGCTACAGCCAAAAACCAATTAACACCAATAACCTGAACCATAGACCCAAGGATACAATTCATAGCTACATGGGAACACAATTGGTGAAGTTGAATGAAACCATTCGTTGAATCCTCCAAGTCAAAAGAATTTCGAAAATGTTCAAAAACAATGTTAGATGAACCACCAAACGACAAATGAAACATGCGTAAAAATGTTCACCTATAAAGAATCCACAAAAAGCTTAAGTTCTAAATTTGGATGAAAGTCCAACAAAAAATCCAAGCAAGGAGGGTTTATGTCATGCGATTGCAAAACTAACATTGTGTTAACCATCTTTGAAGACGCCAAAGTTGTAACAAAAGGGGCAAAAACCCTAGCAACACATGCAAATTCTCCAATGCACCCTAGAGCTAAACTTTTTCCTTGTTCATGCGGGGTTGCTATGAAGGCATAATCAAAATTGAGCAAAGTTACAAATGCGCCCATAATTGAAAACAAAGTTGTTGCTTGTGTTTACAAAATATGTTTTGCTTGAAACTCTTCCCAACCACCAGAAAGGAATTGTCAAAAGCACACCCTAATCTTTCAAACTACTTAACATAACTACCCAAATTTAAAAATGCACCAATGAGGGTGGTGGGGATGACATGCAGTAGTTGGGCCCTAACTATAAAAGTTCATTTGTGAGATGACCTAGGAGTTTTAATAGGTGGATCAACTTGGGTTTGCTTTGAAGGTGATATTTGTTTTCAAAGTTCATTATGTTAACATTCTAAAAATTACGAGGCTTCATCTTTACTTGGAGAAACACATTTTGGCTTGAATGTTTCTGACTCTCTAACTTGATCATTGTGAATGTCATGTTAGGATGCATGCATTGATTTCATTTCAAAGTGTCAAAGATGTTTTTTGGTTGTTCGATCTTTGGATCCAACCTCCAGTAACATATGTTTAGTCCTTTATGAACTCAATCAATCTTTGCAATTTCATCCTCTCGCAAGATTTTGGTCAAAATTTCCACCAAAGATTTCTAATGTGTAAACTTTAAATCCAACAATTTGTTTTGTAATCACATTTTTGAATGAGTAGATTGGAGCACAATTGTAACCAAGGCTTAGAATAGAGGTAAAATGGGTCCATAATAAAAGCTTAAGGTCTTAAAGGTTAAGGTCTCAAGTTTGAATATTTTCATGTAAAATTTCATTTCTTGTTTTTTTTCTTTGGTTTCGATTTTATTTTAAATTTTCCTTTCAGCTCTATTTCTCTTTGCATATAACTTTAAAACTTCATTTCACAAAACCACATGTTTTGTTATCCACCTATTGACTACTTAGAAATTGATGGTTGACGATTAATAAGAGTTAATTAGGCCAAATGGGTCGGAGACCAACAAAATACATTTTCATAATAGGGGAGTAAATAAATAAATAAACAGGTTAAAAAAAATTTAGTATACAGGCCAAAATATTGAATGAGGTTTACTCTTATAAGCAAATACTTTTAGAAAAATAGGAAAATTGCATATACATGTTGCCTATATGTGTACCAGCAGATACAAACATACATAGAAATTTGCAGCCCTCCAGCCAAGTACCTTTTCAAGTGGTCCTCCAAAGCAACTCAACTTGAATCTGCCCGTGTCTGGAGTCAATCAAGGAGTACTTCTCATTGATCCGCTTGTTGTTCACAACATCAGACAAGCTAATATCCACATATCCCAGAGACTCAGTCTGCACCAACAACAACCCACCTGAAATAAGAGACTCTAGAGCGTCACTGCTTTAGAAAGTAGGCATAAGAAGAGTAGATGACGCTCCCACTCTTAAGGAGTAGGCATAAGAACCCTCCCAATCCTACACCCAGCCAGGCTCAGCTACAGGCTTGCTAGGAGCCAGAATCAGCCAAACCCCGCCTGCTCCCAAGTCCCTAGTACATAAAAAGGAAAAAGAGAAGGGAATTCGAATCCAATGAGGTAGAGAAGAGATACAGTACCTTGAAGTGCATATGCAGGCCTATGTTCCTGCTCATAACTTCAACATGTAATTGATCCTCCACTGGGGGCTCCTCTAGCTGCCACTGAAATGTGTGATCCCACCGTGGATCCCTGTTCCTCTTGATAACCTGGCATCATTCACCCATCCATCCACCCAGCCACCCACATCAAGCAAGCACATCAGATGGGTGTCAAGCCTTTTAGATCATACCCACATCAAGCTTTCAGATGGGCGTTCTGCTGGCATGAATGGGTGCAGCAATTTAATCCTTTCAATCTAGTAGGATGATTGTCACAATCCAATGTACTGTACCTGCCACAGACAATCAGTAGATTTTTGCTGAAATATCTAATTATTTCAAGAAAATGGGTAAAACAGCCCCAATTTAAATATTTCAGAATTTCAACAGTTTTAAGTATACAAGATTCCACATGTGTTTTGAACATATATTAGTAACCCAGTGGTTCCAAGTTCAATTTTCAACTGCTTTCCATGCCCAGCAGCAGCTTCAGAGTTCAATTTCAAGAAATTTGGCAGGGTTAGGCTCAGTGAATCTATTTTAGTCTTTTCCAACTTGCCCTCTTGAGAATTTTTTAATTCTGAACATCAATGACAGGTACAAAACTCCACAAATATATCTATTGGAATTGCAGAGAAATCTCCACAACAACCAATTTAAAGATAACATGACAATTAAGTGCAGTCATAACCTTATGAGTGAGAGTTGCTCACAAAGTGTCAGACCATCACCTTCTTCATCACAATTAGCAGTGATGAGTCGCCATGATTACTATCCCCCACTGACGTCTTCATTACCAGCTCCTGACAACGGGTGCAGATATATGTATGTAGTAATCAGCCCAAAATCTTGGCATCATAAACTAAACCCTAAACTATTATACTCCACACACCTGGGTTTTTCTTTCTTCTCCCCGGAACACCACTTTTGCATATGGGTTTGTGTGATACTTCCCCTCCACATCTTCTGCTGCATGTATTATGACCTCCAACAGGCCTCCACCCTCAGGTGTACCATCTGGGGCCCGTTCCACTTCATTGTGTGCATCATCTCCTGCTTCTTGCTCATCCTGCTTGCATAACAGTTAACTGATTGACAACATGAAACACATAGACTCACACATTGAAAGAGTGCATTCCACCAAGTTACAACATTTGCAACAAAAGCGTGAGTTGCACTGAACAGTAGGATTCTAGCTCAATTAAACTTCAGCACTGCTGCAAATGCACTGCATTTTATCAGTGCAATGCCATTTTTTTGAACTTATACAGAACTGCTGGTTCAGGATTTTTAAATATTTCACAATCAGAGAACTGCCAGTTTCAGTTCTTTGGGGGGAAAATCAGAAATAGAAAAGTGCTCGTCCCAGTTATTTTCAAAACCATTAAAGAACCAGTAAAGAACCAATGGTTTTATGGGCAGTTATTTGTTTTTTTTTAGTGGTGATACATAACAGAACTGGTTCTTTGATTTTTTGAGAACTGTAGTTTTGTATCTTAAGAACTGCCCCGATAGCCTTGGGGGTGTGTTTGTATTTCTAATAACCACCAAACACTGCATCAAATTTACCTCTTTGAAGGACTTGTACAGCAATTCCACTGTAAGCACACCACAAGATTTCTTATTTCGCTCATCATTTGGGTCATCATTCTTCAACAAGTTCAAATCCAATCTCTTGGGCTCAAGGTCCATCAAGTCTTGTAATGGTACAATCTGTATTCCCATTCTTTGATGTGTTCCCACCTGCACAAAATCCTTGTTATCTAAATCCACATCAACTCACATGAAGTACAGCAACACACATGATGCAAAGAAGTGTCTAATTCCCATCAGCACACATAACAAACTGTAGAACTTTTTGTAGCATATTATTTTGGAGTGAAATCTAGCATGGGGCCTTCCGCTTCATGCAAGATCCCACACCAGCCCGTCAGAGTACCTATTATGGAATGTACCTCTTTTCTATTACTATCTTCACCACTCTTTCTTTCACATTTAAAGTGAGTCAACACAAAAAAAAATTCAATTAAATGAAGGTTCTTTATGCAGGGAAAGGTCTATCTTTAGACCCTTAAGCAATTTTCAGCGGCCTGCACTCATGACAGGCACCTCAAATCACAGAAGGGTCTAAAGATAGACCCTTCTCCTGTACATGAAGTACAGTTGCGAGCACCTCACTGGGCTTGGTGATTTAAGTCATAGTAGACATGCCAAAGATTTTCTAGTAACTTTACAGGTACAAAAATCAGGCTTACCCTGTCCCAGTCATAAACATGAAGCTGAAGGGATTGTGACTTGGGATCCTGGACAAGAAACTTGAAAGTTTCATTCCATTCAGGGCTTAGGGTGTTCATTTTGGTCTTGGTCTTCTTTGACATGAGTGTATTCACAAGCCGCAACTTCACATACGGATCAGCCTTTCCTGTCAGATCCTTCTTGAGCAAGTTCTTTGCAGAAATAATCGTCACTTCCAAAATGCCCACTGGCTTCTTCAATGAACTGCTCAAGACAAAAAACACAATGAAAAATGCATCAAGAAATCTGTGAAAACTAAAAATCCCACTCATCACACCTCTTGAAAACTGTACCAACCCAAGAATCCCAGAAGATAGGTTTAAACCAGTGTTGGCCGGTACACGGTACTGGGCCAATTTGAAGAACTGGTCTAGGATCTGCACCAGAGGTTCTATCAAAACCAAAAAAACAGAAAAACCAAAGAACCAAGAACTGAACAACACTGGTTTAAACACGAGTGCCATACTACCATATCATAGCATCTAAAATGCATCACATGCAATACTTGCAAAAGCAAATGAAACAGAGAGCTCTAGGCGGAAGTCAGGTCACACTTCCCAAAACTCAGCAATTCATTGACTCACCTAGGATCATCAATCACTGGGATTTCAAGAGTTTTTGGCCATAAATACAATTGAGAAACTTGGTCTTTGATGATGTCCTATCAGTCCATTTTTACCAACCATCACACCATAACAAACAAATCAGTGTCCAATTGCAAACATGACTATAAAACACTCTATAGTACAAAGCAACATTCTCTAGTACATAAATACTGGTTCTCATCCTTTTAGTGCAATCGGAGGGCACATTACCCAGAGTATTTTTTTCCTCCGCTGTTTGCCAGGCATTTTGTTTTTCAAAACACTCCCCATTGTTTCTTTTTTTTCCCCACAACACCCATCCTTCCACCAAACTCCAAAATCTGAAACAAGCTCATTTTATCCTGACCATCTACACTAGAAAACCTCCTGAAAATTTGAACCAGGTACAAACAACATTCATGTCACTATTTAACCCTAAAAGAACAAGGAGTGGGGGGGGAGAGAGAGAGATTTTCAACCTGAACAAATCCATATACTCCTGGAATTGCCATCAAATCCCCACCCAATACCTTGAGTCCAAAGTCCACATATGGCTGTCACACCAACATCACCAAGTGCAACTTTACATTTTTGCACTAAAAAAAACTGCCACATGAGAAGTTACAACCGTAGAAAAAACCCCACAAAATCAAAGCTGCTCAAAATCCTTCTCAATCTTCAAAGAAATTCCCAGCTGTACTACTTTCTGCTGCTGCACCCACATACAATTTAAAGCTGCTTAAGACAGCAGAAGCATGTCTCATTTGTTTGTACCTTCTCCATCAAAGAGACAACAATTTTGGAAAAGCATGGGAAAACTGGAACCAACGGTTTAAGGATAACACGCACTGTCGCAAATACTTGCACATCCACCAACTGTAACAAAAGTGAAGCAGAAGGTTCAACAGAAACAAGGAGTCAGAGCTCCAGACAAAACACACACTGACACCAATAGTCAGTGATGAAGGTACATGGGGTGCTTAGAGGGGATCTCAAGGAAATCAAATGTCAGACCTAGAACTGCTGTAACAAGAAAAGATAGAAAAAGAAGAAGAGATTCACAAACCAAGGTTGCCAGTCAATCATTCAATAAGACTGAAAAGATTTTGAGAAGCCGTTATTAAAGATTTGTGTTGTGTGTTTTGTACAGGTCACCTGGACAGTTGCTTTTACACCAAATGCCTTGACAGCAACAATGATGTTGGGGTTGCCTGCAAACTTCAAGGATGGCTCCAGAATCATTTCGTTCTCATTTGTTTCATAAACTTTCATACCTGGAGGTATTTCCCAAAATCCCATGACCATCAAAAAGAAAAAAAGAAAGAAAGAATCAATCTCTCAGGAAGTTGGAAGTCTCTCACCTCATCTCAGAAAACAGTCTGCATCCTGTCAGCACCACACTAAAACAAAAAGTACAAGACTGCAAGCACCCTGTAATTAGCACCCTGTGTGACGAAAAAACTGAACACTTCTCTTACCAACAAAAGTTGGAGGAAGAGTTCCAAGTGTGAGTGACTCAAATTCAACAGAATCCAATTTGAACTTGGGTCCATAATCCTTAATATATGGTTGCGCAGTGTCTGAAATGATCTTGCAGATGGCCTGAAACAAATAATGACAGTGGATGGACCCACCAACCAGCAGATCAGAATGCTCAGCTGTGTTTCACATTCAAAATAAATATCTGATTGCTGCTGCAGGATCATCAGATGATCATTTCTCCACAATGAATATGATTCTTTGCAAAAGATAAAACCTGTTATTATGTCAGTTTCTTGATTGATCAGGAGGTAAATTCAAGGCAACAAGCACAACAAGCACCAAGATCTTGTCTCAGAGAAAAACAGGTGGAAAGACTAGAAGCCTGCACAAAGAGTACCTTATCAAGATATGGCCATAGATCTTTCAGAAACTTGTTCACCCAATCCACCTGCAACAACAAAACAAACCCAGAAATATCAGCTGATCAGGAGCTTCAAGTACTAGAAACAAGTCTCAGATCTCTTTTTTCTTTGTCTTTCTCCTGGAGGATCTGATGACAACCTTAGGAAGATACACTGCTGAAGAATCTCACTGAAAGAATATGATGCTCCAGGAACAATTAGGGAACAGGAACAGCAAGGAGTGTTGGAGGAGGAGGAGGAGGGGAGTAACATCATGCTAGTAATACTCACTCGATCATAGTCGGGATTCTTAACCCAGAGAGGAATCTCTGGTAGCAGCTCGTGCAGCGTCTTGGTATCCAACTCTGCTACAGGCTTGACAATGGGATCCTGCATGCACCATTCAGTGAGCCAGCCAGTTTTACTCCAACAATCAAACACATCCAAAACTCCAAACTCTCACCAGCACCTCCACATTCAGCTGCTGAAGCCTTAGAATTCCAACAAAGCAGAGGAGGAGACACAGAGAAACACAGACACAGACACAGACAGAGAGCAGCAGCAGCACATTACCTTGACATCATTGGGCTGGAAATAGATGAAGACGAAGTACCCAACCACGAGACCGAGGCTAAGACCCCATCCGAATCCCACCACACCCAGCATTGTACTCACGATTCCCATGATGAAAATGATCCTTCTTCGCAGCTCCTGCAGGCAGCTAGCTAGACCACAACTAGTCCTCCTACTCCTCCTCCTCCTCAAGGCTTTGTGAGGGTATTATTACTCCTACTGTCACAAACGGAAGAGGAGTCAGATTTCAAGAAAGGCTGCTTGGCAAGGAAAGGATAGAAGATGAGAAACAACAAAAAAAATGCGCCACAGTTTTGATCTTCTAGTATGTCACAGAACCTTGACAGTTTCTTCTTAACATCTTCGAAAGAGAAAAAAAGGCTTTTCTTCAACCACAAAACATTCGCAATCAAAATCAAGAGAAAAACTGCTGCTTAGTGCTTTACTCCCACTCTTTGTCTCCACATTCTTTTCCCGTGTGGACCGTAGTTTGCGAAAACAAACGGAAAACGCCAGTTCCGGGGAACGCGAGGCGTCGGCGGGCAGCGAAACAAGCGGACAAGACGGTCTGGTGGGGTTGGCGAAAGGAAGGAGACGACTTGGAAAAGACTCTGTTCACACTAGAGAGTACTCTTTCTTTCTTTCTTTCTTTCTTTCTCCCTTTCTCCCTTTCAGTCTTTCTGTCTAATGGCCAAAGGCCTTTCACGTTGACATCCGAAAATGCCTCTGTTTACACGGCGTACTGCCATTTCTACTGGACATAGGCCTATCAAGTCAGTACTCTTTCTTTCTTTCTTTCTATCTACTGGCCAAAGGCCTATCAGGTTGGCATTAGGAAAAAGAGACTCTGTTCACACGGGATACTACTATTTCTCCTGGACATGCGCCTATCAAGTTTCAAGTTAAACAATTGAACAAAGGACTCTGTTCACACTACTTGTTCTTTCTTTCGGTCTGTCTACTGGCCAAAGGTCTACCACGTTGGCATTGGGAAAAAGGTACTCTGTTCACACTACTTTTTCCTTCTTTCTGTCTACTGGCCAAAGGCCTATCGGGTTGGCATGAGGAAAAAGAGACTCTGTTCACATGGGGACCTACTATTTCTGCCAGACATCAACCTATCAAGTGTCAAGGTGGAAAATCAGACAAAGGACTCTGTTCACACTACTCTTTCTTTGTTTCTGTCTGTCTACTGGCCAAAGGCCTATCAATTGGGCATTCGGAAAAAGAGACTCTGTTCACATGGGCTACTACTATTTCTGCCAGACATCAACCTATCAAGTGTCAAGGTGGACAATCGGACAAAGGACTCTGTTCACACTACTCTTTCTTTCTTTCTTTCTGTCTGCCGGCCAAAGGCCTATCAGGTTGGCATTGGGAAAAAGAGACTCTCTTTCACACTGGGTACTACTACTTCTGCTGGCCATAGGCCTATCAAGTGTCAAAAACAGAACTGTGTTCACAAGGAGGACTACTCTTTCTGCTGGTCATGGGCCTATCAGATGTTGACGTGGACAACGGAAATTAGACTCTGTTCCCACAGGAGACTACTCTTTCTTTCTTTCTTTCTCTTTCTCTATTGGCCAAAGACCTATCAGGTGGACATTGGGAAAAGACTCCTTTCACATGGGAGACTGCTCTTTCTACTAACCATAACGGCTATGAGGTGTTTAAGGTGAACCACCGGGAAATAAAGACTTTGTTCACACGGGAGGCTAATCTTTCTAAAGGCCAAAGGCCTATCAGGTGTCAAGGTGCAGAAACTGAGAGAACAAAAAAAACTCTCTTCACACGGGAGGGTACTCTTTCCTGCTGCCTCAAGGTCCGAAAAGGTGTCGAGGCGTACATACATGGTTGCAAGGTACTGTCCAACAGTTTGTCCTCTCGATTTAGGACCTGATTCAGGATCTGCTTTTTTGGTTACCAGCACTTTTTGTCTAGTCATAGATTCTAAAATTGTTTAAAAGAAATTTGTCTTATGTAAAAGATGAATGAGTGTAACTGGATAAAGATATGATTATGTGTACTTGCGGGAATTTTTATCCACAATGGGGAATATTATGACTTATTTACCT
>Ga0209611_10007067_pt1 | contig 18092 bp, 9 predicted proteins | sample S1TSphgellanicum_3_FD_187693 | JGI IMG/M metagenome (GOLD analysis project Ga0209611, IMG submission 187693) | Host-associated microbial communities from peat moss isolated from Minnesota, USA - S1T2_Fc - Sphagnum magellanicum MG (SPAdes) (version 2) | ecosystem: Host-associated > Plants > Peat...
AAAGACAATCAAAGAAAAAAAAAAAAGAAAAAAAAAAGTTATAGAGGACCCATCCATGAATATTATTATTATTATTATCATTATTTCTATTATTATTCAAAAGCAGCTATGAGTTGTCTTGACAAGGTTCCCCAAATTCACAACAAAGACAATCAAGGGAAAAAAAAAAAGAAAAAAAAGTATAGAGGTCCCATCCATGAGTATTATTATTATTATTATTCAAAGCAGCTATGAGAGTGTCTAGGAGTGAACAAGAGCACTTTCAAAATGAATACTTCCTTTTTGTCAAAAGGAGTATGAATGGATGGATGGATGGATGGATGGATGGATGAATGGATGGATGATGGATGAATGAATGAATGAATGGATGGATGGATGGATGGATGGATGGATTCCTTGACTGGGAATCTTTTGCAATTATGTACTATGGAATGGTCAAACTCCTGCTCATCATGTTGGGGGTAAGGCATCAGGCAGACCCATTAGGGCACTACGTGATGCGCCTAACATAATGGGCGAGGATGAGAACATTCCATGGCATTAAGAAGCTCTAGGGTAAGTAGATTCAACTACCATCTATCTACACATACCTCCTATATGCTTCCAAATCTTGATGAACGGTTTTTGCATTTGTGAATCATGTGTTTGAACGAACCCATTCATGCTTAAAAGAAAGAAAGTTCGGCTTCTTAAAGATTGATGATTTCTCATATAGGTGTATGAACATATGAACCATTATTTGGAATTTTGTTTCCACGCAGGAAGCTTAAGAGAATTTGTAAATGCAATATTAATTTGCATTTTCTAAAAAAATTGGCGCAAACTTTTGAGAAGATTGTGCATATGGAAAAAAACTTGATTTCATTGGTGATTTTTTAATTTGCCAGTAATTATGAAAGATTTAATAATCATGACCAAGACTCTCAAAAGCATGTTTCAAGCTTTTGCAATGGTTGCTTACAGAATATTGTTTGACAGATGAATGAAAGAGAATGAAGATGTAAACTGAAGTTCGTTCACACAAAACAAAGGGACCAAATTGTTTTATTTTTTCCTTCTTGTGTTTTTGTTAGAAACGAGACCCCATAAACTTCAAAATACATTAAGCGAAACAACAACACTGCATAATGGACAAACAACTTAGGCAATGAGTCTCCAGTTAAAAATGAAGAGAGAAAACACTTGATTAGTAAGACAAGGAGGAGGAGGAGAAGAATATGGCCTTCCAAACCTCTTGATCTCCATAACATTTTTTTCATTGGTCATCAAAAGTAACCAGATCTGCCTTTGCGAGTACTGAACAATTTAACAATCTAGATGTGCCCATTACTAACTTCCCGACCAGGGAATATGTGGTAGCAGCAGCTCTCATAAAATGATCTCCAAAGGCCAAATCTGTACTCATCTTTTAAATGTAACTGTCACCTAGGAGGCAAAAAGTGGTAATCAGGGCCCTGCTGTGAACCTTTCACTTCACTTTTCTCTTGCCCAACATGTTCTGATGCAGCTTGCCCTCTTTGCTTTGATCCTTCTTACCCTTGAAGAAACCTGAAACCAGTCCCCATATTGGGATAAACCACTCTGGAACTGTATCAGATAATACAGAGGGTTGATGATAAGCTTTTTGTAATCCAGCAGGTGTAACTCTTGCAAGCTCTCCAAGGCCAAGCCAAGTGAAGCAGGTTACATCCCCAATTTGAATGTTTAGTACCCTGCCAGAACTAAACTGCGTCAAGCCACCTTCAAAACCCTTATTGGGCCATTCAAAGCTTCCTCAATGCATGAATACTTTCTGCCTCTTTAGTGACTATTGTAAAAAGATGATGCTGTCAAAATTGACAATTGTTGCAAATCAACTCAGACAAGAATGCATAAACACAAGTCATTACCCTTATCCACTGAACAAACCCCATTCTATTCACCAATAAATGAAATGCACACACACATGTACACTTTCTCACTGAGGTTTCGATAATAGGTTATGATGTTAGATAGTTAGATATGCACACCAGCCAATATTGAAAAGCCTCCAAGATGGACAGTACAACTCAAAATACAAAGAGGTGATAAGTGATATCGTTGACTGAGGTGATTATGAACCTGAGCACTGTGGAGCAAAATAAAACAACACCCAGATGATTGAAGTGTTGTTGCATGACCCTCTCTGCTCCATTAAGCAGTTGATACTGCAGGTTTTTTAGATCCTCCAAGAAAGGCCCCATGACTTAATGCACTTGTGCTCACAGAAGGTAATTGCAATGATATTCTGCTTAATCCAACAAAACCACAGAACAAGTTATGAATTGGTATGACAGCTAGTATGAAAGAAACCACCCAGAAAGGTTTAAATTTCAAACCATCACTGGGCTAAATATATCAGACACAGAAAACTCAGCTTCACGATCATTACAAGAGCTATAGTAGTGTAACATGCTCAGCACTGTGCCCAAGCACAATGACCTTACAGCTTCATTTCTTGGGACTTATAATTGGAAAACCATTTAGGGTCAGACATCGTATGAAATACAAGAGTATGCTTACTGCTGCTAATTTCTGGAGGATGGCATGAGTCTGGCAAGGCCTGCACCTGCTATCCCACTGACCATGCCAACAAGGCTGAGCTCTGCAGCTTTGTAGAAGAAGCTGTAGATCCTCTTTTGAACATAGAATTCCTGGAGAGGGTGGCTCTTGTCAAATACATTGATGGGAATCTTTTGAATGGTATTTGGGAACTTGTACTCGAAAGTTGATCCATAAGATCAGCTAGGGGCCAGAGACCAGCAAATGGCCATATTGCAGACCACTATCGTGAGTACATTTTCAGTTGCCACATCCCACTCTTTTCTTATCCTGCCTAATCCAAGAAATAAATGAGTCCTTTCCTGATATGATAACTTCCATCAAAGATCTTTCCTGTACAGATAAGGGATCTTCTGCTTACCTTTCCCCACAGTGCTGACACTCCCACCGTATACCATATCCAATTGTAAAACCTTGCTCCAGTGTCCGCTTAAAGAGAAATGCTGGATCTGCAAGAAGCCTGGACAACATAAACTTGTCAAATAATCAAAAATAGTACAATAACAGATAATCTATGAGATTGCAGAGCAAAAACTCTACACAATAACACTTTAACCAGTTTCAGCAAAAACCAAATTAGCATGATAACAATGAGTGCAGTCATAACATTATGAGCATCACTCATAAAGTATCAGACCATCACCTTCACAATGAATAGCAGTCACTAGCTGCCATGACTCCACAGTAACTTCATCCACTCCTGGCAGTGGGTGTAGACAAGAAGATGACAATCTGCCCAAAATTTCAGGCAAAAAATGATACAAATTCCTTGTCCTGAGATACTGTTGCATTTCTTGGAACCAACAGGAAGACTCAGCCATGATGTTGGCTAGCACTGAAGAGACATAACTAAATTTTAAAAGTCAATACTATCCTCACTCAAGCTGCAACAAGCTTGTGAAGGTGAGCTTCAGATCAATTTAAGCTTGTCCCTTGTACAAGCAAACATCTAGGCCAATGGCATAGTGAGGCTTACATATGCAGCTTGCCTAAAGAGTCACAAAGGCCCACTGGCCCTTTGAAGGTGAACAATATACTTACCAACCAATGAAAGCCCTTGACACAGATGGAGGAACTATTCATGATACAGCCCTTGAGACCAACAGTCTTGCATTTAGTGACAAAAATCTCACCATCTGCCCTGAGCTTATAAGTCCCTGTTTCACCAAGCAAGCAAGTCCATAACATGTCAACAAGCAAGTTGAAGAAGAGGTACGGAATTAGAAGGCCCCATGCTCAACATGCCAATGTTCTGGTTGTCATCTTTAACACAGTTTTGAAATTCCAATGACATTGAGAACAATCTCTGCACCCTTGCATTAGCCTGACCTCTAACTCTAAATCTCCGCATAGATTTTCATCAGAAGAACCTGAGGTGTGAGTATTCTTACAACTCAAACCCACTGCTACCCTTAGGCCAAAATCACCAACTCGGCAGCTTGACATATTCCTGCAGGCAAGTCATTAATTGTCTGAACCACTCTTGCAAAACAGCTGCCACAACTTTTTGGTAAATTATTTGCAGGGCACAATATAACACAAAGAACAAGTTCATGTTAATGGTTGAAAGCACAACTACCCACTTCCCTTTGCAATGTTTTGCAGGAGCAGTTTATTTGCTATAAATGCTTCAAACTAAGAAGTTGACAAGTTCATAACACTGCTGCTGCTGTAGTAATACACAACAAATAGAGAGAATGTAAAAGTCACCTCAGGAACTGCCAATCTACCTCCAAACAAGCCTCCATCATCTCCACCATCATTATCTCCACCTCTATTGAAGTTTTTTTTCCCAATGTTTCCTCCATTGCCCCCTGCTTCAGCCTGCCACAACCAAGAAACGATAAACAATAGACAAACAACCAGAAAGGTTGAGAATTATGTTTTCCGTAGCTTGTGGCAATAGAAGAAAACACAAAAGGCAGAGCAAGAGAGAAGGAAACAGAGAGAGGGGAAAACGAGAACAGGGGAGAGGGGGTAGGGTTCTTAGTGGGGATACCTGAGATGAAACCCTAGAAGTGGATTGAGACAAATCAATCTGGATTTCTCCAAAGTGGCACCACCGCCAAAGGCACAGTACTTCCCCTTCAGGTCCGGGAACACAGACCTGACCAAGCTGTGAGGAGGCAATCCTTGCTGCTGCTGCTGCTGCGACTTCTCTTCAGTCCTAAACCCTCGCACACTCTGAGACATTGTTTTTCACACGACTGCTCTTGTTCTCACCACATTCATCGACGATGTTCCTTCGATAATAATGCCGCAGATGCGCAACAACAACAGGCTTCCCCTCGAAGCCGCCACACAGATTCATTGCCATGGACACAGAAGGATTCTCCACAAATGCCGGAATAAGAAGAAGCCTTCCTCCGTTTCCGATACACACAATTGCCGTCCAAAAGTTGCGCAGAGTGAGAGTCCGACGAGGAGCGAGGGATCATGGAGAGCCCGGCCGGTGAAAGAAGAAGTTCCATTTTCGCAAGCGATTTCCAGTGCGCTGCAGCAGCATGCGAGAGCAAACGCAGCGCGCAGACGCTGCGCACCGCAACAAAAGCGCTCTTGTTCCCAAACGCCACTTGTAAAGTGCGAATCCCTATCGGCCATTTCATAGCTTAACATCCACTCATATACATCCACGTGGAAAGCGTCGCCAAGATTACGACCCTAAACCTATTACCATCTGAAAAGGACCCAAATTATTACGGCGACTCCAGACGACTCGCAGCTTTTCTTTTACTGGCGAATTTTCGCCAAATTTCGACCTGAAAAATACGATTTCGACCAATACAAAGGATTTTTCATGGGAAGAATGGCCCAAATTCGCCAGATTTCACCGGGAAAAAAGTTTCAAATCGCCAGGTTTCCATGATAAGTTCCAGTAGGTAGCCAAAAATATAGAAGGATTGTGCTATTTTTCTACTTTCATATCTAGTATATAGCCACATTTGGCTAAATTATTTTCTGGATGATTGCCACTTTGACTATATCCTTAAAAGTAACTGGAGCAGTGTTTGTTGTGTGGCCAGTTTTAGACACTTGGCGACACACAACAAAAGGGGCTGCAAATATTTGACCACAATTGGGAGGTAGAAAGTTCTCAATTCGCCATATTTAGACATTTTTTACACATTGGCTTCTATCTTGTCAACGCCCCCCCCTCCCCCTGCCCCAAAATAGTGGGATTTTTAAAAGTTTGAATTTAGGACTCTGACCTGTAGCCAAATTTGGCTAAACCCTCTTGTAAATGATTGCCAGTCCACTTACCACATAAAATTGAAGAGCAAGGGGTGTGTCACAATGTGGCCTTGCCATTCAAATTAAAAAGCATCTTAGGGCAAAACAAGATTTAAGGAAAACTCAAATATTTCACCATGCAAAAAATATGACCTTCAAAAGACCCTCTAAAAGAAACAAAAATCCTTCAAGATATTATTATAACTCTATAACTAATCTCAAGTTTCAACACAAGCCCAAATATCATCTTTCAAAAATCCTTGTATAAAAATAGACCTATTATTATTACCTAGGGGCCAAAATCCATTAAGCTATTATACTCTATAATGAATCTAAACACAATATCCTTCCTTGTGTTGGTAGGCAAGGCCAACAAAGTGCACAAGTGATGTGTAGTGTGCAAGAACCTCGTCTTAAATAGCTACTTTACCCTAGTGTCAGTTTCATCATTAAATAAATCTTTAAAATAGTGAAATGAAATTTCGAGAAAATATGAAGTTGAGGTGTTGAAAACCATTCATAATTATCGTAAGCAATTAATTTGAATAATTTCACTCCTCATATGACAATATCATAGTAGATCATGAAAAAAAGATAATTTCAAAATTTATAAAAACGAATTAGTTTTTGAAAAAAAAATTAATTATTATTTTTGTCCATGTGGAAATTGACCCTAGGCTATGATATTACAAATTGACTATTCAAGATAATTAAGGCGAAAAATAAAATCAAACCACCAAATCCACCAATTTTCTTGGCTATAACAGTTTTTCCACACACTCACTAACAAGCCTATTCAACACCCTTTGCATATTAATACATTAATAGTATAACCCTTATGTGTATATAGATAAGGTTTTTAAAACCTTGCTCAAGAGTCCATACCAATGTTAGGAGGTTTTTGGATTTCAAGAGCTTCAAGTCCTAGTTCTAGGTTAGGTTCTAGGGTGTATGGACTAAAGGTTGGAGGTTTTCTTAGAACTATTGTTGAAACCTAATTAAGGAAAGTTTATGTATTTATCATCCATCCAAACGTACTCCATCATAAATATTGTTTTCAACATTTTGTGTAGGATTGAAAAAACATATGGTTCTTCTAAAAATATCATAATAATCAAATACATTTGGCACCTCAATGCTGAATTATTTATCTATTTATTAAAATGCATTATGGCACTTTTTTTTTCAATGTTTTCATGTTGCACTATAAAAAAATATTTATATAAATTTTTGGTAGTATTTACACAAGCTAAAATGGGTAAAGAAATATTGGTTATAGTAATGTTCAAAAGCATTATAAGTGATACAAGATAAGCAAAATTGTAACATTATTTACAAGTTTTCAATGAACACTTTATTCAAGAGCAATTGGTTGCCAACAAGCCATAGAAATATTTTGTTGGTAGACCAAGGAAGTTTGTAGCTATTACACTATTACCTCCACAAGTGATCAAATAATCTTGAAGACAATGAGGAATAATTTGCTAGGGATGGAAACAACAAAACAAGAGAGGATAGGGTCTTATACAAACTAGTTCCAACTTCATATGTTGCCTTCCATTATTGATGCAATAAAGAAACATGATAACAATTCTAGTGCACTACAATTTTTTGAAAATAACATACATGAAGCCCAATGTGTTAAGTCCCTTTGGAAGATTCAGTAGGGTATGTTAATAGAGTGGATTGCTACAAATGGTCAATTGAAACCATACTACATACATGTAGTGGAACTTAATACTACAATGACATCCAACAAAAAAAATATTATAATGTTGAAGGAATAACCAAAAATTCATGATTGTCTTGTTGCCATGTTACAAAAAATATGGGACAAGTTCAACAGACATTTTCAACCAACATAATGCAACCTATTCTTTGTGGTATTATGAAATTTTGCAAAAGAGCCTTAAAAAGTTTATAGTCACAAAAAATGGACATGTTGATTCATGAAACAACACATGAAATTTGTCTTTCAAAATGGTCACAATAGTAGCAAGTGAACTAACATTTACTTTGTATGAACAAGGATGCAACATGGCATATTGGGTAGCTTACCTAGTGAAACCTTGTACAATATTCCACCAACATTTACTGTTGATATTTATCTAATACATGTTTATTTCATCTCAACATTAGAAGAAAGGACTTGGGAGAACATAGGGAAAAAATTGCATTCAAGCTTTTAAAGGTTGAAGATTAAAAAAACAAGTTGAATTGGTTGTATGTTCAATTGCAAACAATTTCTTATTCCCCACTCAAATTGAGTTCATAGGTACTACTCGTAGATGTTTGCCACTATCTAATGAAGTAAAAGAATTATAGTGCACATGTTCAATTGAAACCTTATTGACCTTTAGCGAAAACCATTGGTCAACATTAGACACAACAAATTAGTTCATCCACAAGATTTTGATATCATACTTGCATATTCAAATTACCATTATTTCTTACATTTTGGTTTGTAAGAAAATAAAAGACGATGTGATTACTAGATTGTTGGTTTGTGCACAATAGCTATGATTTTTCGGACTATATGAAGCAAACATACCCAAATATCTTGATGATGTTCATTTTAGTTAATTATACTAACGTCCTCAAACTAATTACTATCATTATACAATGCCTATTGAAACAAGCTTTTATAATACAATTCAAATCTTAGACTACTACAATCATGAAGCAACAAATTAAAGGTGGATAAGATCAACAAGTTGATTTCAAGATGAATAACCTTAAGCCTCACATTTTTTAATAATTATATTGTGTTTGGAAATAAGTGTAAAGGATGTAGGAAATAATTGTGAAATTTTGGGATAAGACCTGAATTACTAAGGTTTTCAAATGTGAATTTCAACTTGTTACAATAGAAGCAAATGCAATCACTTTTTTATGAAATGTCACACACGACAACAAAAGGTGTCCCTATATGCCAAATGATTTCACTGAACTTTTAGTGAATTCACTAGTCTAGTGAATAAGGACTGTGAATTACACTCACATTTCGTAGTAGTGACATTAGACATTAAAGAAAATAATGAAATAAACATTGAAATTGATCTAACATAAATAATATTAGTGAAAATGAAAGAATGATTACAAGCAAGTCATGTAGTTACAACACCAATTACAATTGCAATTACAAGATGTAAACTAGTGGTTTAAACACAATAGGACTACAACAATTCATTAGGAAATAAAAGACATATCATACATCGTATTGTTTGGATTGGGCACAATTTCCTTAGTAGCTTCAATTTCATTTGTTAAATCTTTCATAAAATTTTCCTTGCAATTAAATTGTTTTTGTGAGCTTGGGGTAATCCTTTCTCTTGCATTGGAATGAGAAGATGTTAACCTCCTATAACAATATACTATAAAAATCTACTTACATTATAATCAATTGTGACAACTTCCTTTGAAAACCTATTATAGTTGGTGTTTGAAAATGTTGAGGAATTCAATGTCAAGTTGTTGATAGTAAACAATAGTACCTTTTTCCAAAACTTTGCAAACATTTAAATGCAATTTGTGAATATAGGCATAGGTTTTCACAAATGGTCAAATCTTCATGGTCAAACTCTAAATCTGGATTGGTTGGCATAATCATAAGTCTACATTATGAAGAGAAAAGCCTTTAAAATAACCCTAATGAAAAAGTACAAATATTATTATGAGCCATCAAAAAATTCCTTTTGACCACCTTGCATGTAATTTTTTAAGCAAATTGGAGTCCCACAATCAAGCATTATTGTTACAATTCCCAATTCAATCAAACCAACCCACACATGTCAAAATCATGCACAATAAGGGTGCAAATCCCTCTTTACTTGATACATAAATGTTAAAACACACATCAATATTTACATTAACAATGTGATGACCACTATTAATGAACACATTAGTTTATAAAACTTTGGAATATTATTGTAAATCAACTCATCCATAAATGGCAACCAACATTGTGATTTAACTTGTGTCTTTCACATTGCCTCCACTTCTTGAACGGAGTGCCCTTAATTTTTAGGAACAAAAATGAAAAAAAAAAGAAATTAAAAAATAGTAACATGAAGGCAAACAAAAATAACGTTATAAAAATGCCACATGTGATAGTCAAAGACATGAATGTTTGCACCAAGATGAAATTGGAGACTTAATTGATGTAGTTATTTTGTGACCGCACATGCCTTTGCATTATAATGAATAGATCTTTGAATAAATTGTTTAATGAATTGATCCCTCCTTAGTGCAAAAACTATCAAATATGACATTGTCAATCCCATTAATGGAAGTTGACCATTTTAACTTACACAACCATGACTTAACCATGAGCACATGTTGTCATTGCAATGGCTTGTAAAACCAACATTGTTTATCAAATAATTCATTGGTCTCAACTACATATGATATCTATGCCAAAGCCCAAATGATGCAAATTGTATTTTTAAATATTCCCAATACATGCACACAAATCTAAACCCTCACAAAACTACAAAACCCATGAGACCAAAATATTGAAAAAACTATTAACAAATGATAATAAATGACAAAAGCCAAAGCTAAAAATACTTCATCTTTTGCAATGACATAAAACCCAAAGTTGTTTGTAAAAAACCCAAACATCTTGTTGGATATGGAAACAATGTTTTGTTTTTGGGTTTGGAAAAATAAAACAAATCATCTTCAACCACACACAAACCAAAATTTTACTAGTAAGTATATGTGAACTACAAAATATAACAATCAACAGTCACTACTCATTTGTAAACAAGTTTCTTACACAACACACTTGTGTACCCCAACATGAAATGTTAAATTCACAAACCATGTGATAAGGTATTCCCACACTATTTGCATAACATGCATAACACCATACCCAATCGAATGTCACACCCATTAACCATCTTGTGACATAAACATCAACTCCAAGTCTAAATAGACATTCATAAAACACTAGGAAAAATTTAAGATTTACTACTTGAACATATGTTGCCCCTTTTACATAAGACACCGAATTATCAATTTCTCATAAATTTGACTCCTTTAATTAACTTATTTAACAACAATAACTAACAATACTAAAACATCATTGTAATGGAAATTGCAAGCTTTTCCCTAAATACAAATACTTAAAATGAGGCCTTGAAAAAAATAGTTTGTTAAATTGGAACAATCAAATGCCAAAACAATGTGTAATGTACAACATGTTGTAATAACTACACTTGCACCCTTGATCATATGATATAATCCATTTTGTTAGAGACAAACCATATGTACTAGGAGGAGCCCTCTATCATATGGGGTTCCTCTTACTACAATGTATGGAACTCCTACTACATAAAACACCATTATCATCATTGTTAAGTGGATAGGGTATGTCTTTTGAATAAATTGGTAAAATCCATCTTTTTCCATATCACCAATGTTTCTTGTTCGCCAACCTAATGACATGACATATTTACTTAAATTTAGTAAAACTTCATAAAACACCCATTTTCAAGCCAATGTTATTTATGCTAATTCACTTGTACAACCAAATCAATAGTAAATTTCAAAGCAAGAACATGTTCAAAATAGAAGGCTTGCTTGAGCTTCACACACTTCAAATCCCTTCCACCCTTGACAAGATCATCATTGTATGGTAGTCAAAACCCTTCCACTATGGTAGACATTATGAAACATCTTCTTCAACCCTAAACCACATGAAACCCATGACAAAGAAGAAGGCAATGAGGATATGTATAATTTTTCTTTCATTTGGTTTTTCATTCACAATTTCACCTTTTTTTTTATACTAATAATGATGAACTATTGAAACCTATGTTAGATTCTTCATTGAATCCCCTTGAAACAAGCCTTGCTAAACTCTTGGGATATATGTGAGAATTACAATATAACTTGATGTTAAATAAGACTTATTATTAAACAACACAAAGGACATTCACCAATCCATTTTGTAAAAAACTTTTTAAAGATGAACCCTTGTCCTACTCCATGAACAGTTCAAAATAATACTTAGTTAATTACATAGTTCATAATTAATATATAATTCTTATTAATTACTTAATATTTTTATAGAAAATTAATAGTAACATAAACTAGGTTATTTTTAATGGAAATTCATGAATAATTAGCAATAATATCATTTATTATTATTATTTAATTAATAATTAATTTAAATTACTTGCAAATTTTATTAACTATTGAAATTTATGATTATCCAATCATTTCTTATTTTATTTCATAATTTAATAATTTTACTGATGATAATTAATAATTACAATAATTTCATTATTTTTTGTAAATAATAAAATATTATTAATGAATAATAATGTAATGATTATTTTTACTAAATTTTAATTAATTAATTACGTTTACTTAATAATTTAAATAATTTATGTTATTATTAATGTTACTTCATTAATAAGTAGTAATAAATAGTAGGTAGGTTGGTAAGTGGGTAAGTAATTAATTAGTGTTTAGTTAATCAATTAATGACCTATTATATATAATTTACAAAATTGAAAAAAAAGACAATATTTATCCCATATGTTTTGTGCTTCATTTCCATCTTGTAAAGGTATATAAGGAAATGTTTTTACCTTACATTTTGATATTTAACACATGTGTAATTTGGTATGAGCCAATTAAAAAGGTTTAACCCTAAAGGCTAAATCTAAAATAAAATAAAAATATTTACATAATCTACTTCCTAATTATCTACCTACCTACCTATTTAATCCTACCTACCTTCTTTTTTGCTTACTTACTTTCCTACCTATTTTCATGCCTAGATATTTATTTTATTTTATTTTGGCCAAAATTCAAATAACATGTCACATGGCAAATTTTTATTTTGCCATGTGGCATGGTTTGACACCATCCAAAATAGATGATGAAGATCCATTATGTACTTTAAAAACACAAATAAAAAATTATTATTATGTTGCCATGTGACACTTTGTAATGGGTTATAACATAGTTGTAAATAATGGTGACTAATTGTAAACCTTATATGGATAGTCAATGGATGAAGGTGTATATGTTAAGTGTATACACCATCCATGTGAAATGTGATGACATCATGCTAAGTCATCATTTGCTTCCAAATGTTACATGTGACTTCACTTATGTAACTAATGGATTTTAATTGTGCATGTTGAAAGTAACTTATTTTTAATTGCAAATTATAATTGCAAATTGAGACTTTTCTTCTAGTGATTTAAATTGGTATAAACAAATTAATCTCAAGCAATTCAATGCAACAAATCCATATATCTTTTTTCTAACCTTAAAATAAATTTAGTTTATTTTATTTGTTCAAAAAGGAATATGAATGCATTGTCCTTTCAACAAAAAACCTTTGTGTCTTTGTATAGAACAACATCATTGCCTTTGCACATCCTTCTATCCAAAAATCACAATTGCATGTTGAAAAAACATTATGACAATCTTGCATTTAGGTTTTCACAACTTTCAACAATTACAAAATTACAAAATTTCTTCATTTCATGCAACAAATTTTTAAAAGTTTATGACAATTTAAAAGAGATTTTAATTAGTGCTAAATCCATTTGGGTACAATGATGTTTCAAACTTATTCATCATTCATTTCTTTTTATTTGATGTTATAACAAACATTGAGTAAGTATTAAAGTACAAGGGTAGTTTCAACACATGTATGTTGAATAATGAATTTAATTTGAAGGTTCCAATTCAACAAAAAAAATTCATTAATGAAAAAATTATCTATTTCCATCAGATAATATTTTGCTTTGGCATTTTATTCTTTTGAAAATTTCAACATCTAAAAAATAATGTAATTATTGTTGAAGTTGCCAAGGTTTTATTGTATGTCCATTTCAATATAGGAATATCATATAAGTATTAACATATTTCAATTTATATATGAGTCTAAAAACATCTCGACCCACACCTTTTATTTGGGCCTTACCAATGTTTACCATAACCAAAATAAAGTGTTAATTATTTCTTCATTCCAACCTATAAACATGAAATATTGAACACTAAAACATAAGAGATTGGAGTAACATGTTTGGAAGAGGGCATTGGAAAAACCCCACACCTTGTGCATTACCCTACATAAAACACATGAAACATGTGCACTTGTGTATGTTTCAATCCCATTTTTTAGCAACACCCACACAAGACCCATGATGCATACATCTACCTTTCTAATTGTGATTGGTTGGTTGAAGTTGGTAATCGGAACTAATAATGTTTCCTTAATTGGGCCTGACTGACATAACCTCCATGATTGCACCAATTCCATTTTGGATGAATTTGAACCCATCCAAGTTATTAAACCGAATTAAGCTTGAATAATTTTTTTCCCTTATGTACTTACCCATTAAAAAAACATTTGCCCATGTACCCACCTCACCCACCCAAGCTACCTACCTACACTCAGTCAATCTATCTTTATTTGCCAACCCTACCATCACCCTGCCCATTATTGGTTAAACCTTTATTTTTGCACAAAACCTTTATATCTTCTTGGTTAAACCTTTATTTCTCAATGAAACTTTTATATCTTCCTAGCAAAACCTCCTTTGTTTGGCTAAAATTTTACAACTTGGCAAAACCTTTTTACTCCCTAGCTAGACTTTACTTTTCAACAAAACCTTTACATCTTATTGGTTAAACTTTTATTGTTTGGCAAAACCTATATATCTTTTTAGTTAAACCTCTATTTTTTGGCTAAACGTTTATTTTTTGGCAAAACATTTTTTTGGTTAAACTTTTATTTTTCGGAAAAACCTATTTGTTTTTTGGCTATACCTTTACTTCTCGACAAAACCTTTAAATCTTTCTAGTTAAATTTTTACCCTTCAACATTTTTTTTTGTCTCTTTTAGGTTAAACCTCTACCATTTGGCAAAACTTTTTTTTTTTTTAAATTTAACTTTTTTCCCTTAATAAAACCTTTTTTTTTTTTTATATTTAACTTTTGTCCCTTAATAAAACCTTTTTTTTTCTTGGCTAAATCTCTACCTCTTGGAAAAATATTTATTTTTTCTTAATTAAACCTTTACATTTTGGCAAAACCTTTTTATTTATTAGCAAAACATTTTATTTTTTGGGTAAGCCTCTACCTTTCGATAAAACCTCTTTGTTCAGGCTAAACCTTTACTTTTGGCAAAACCAAGCCATGGATGTTTCCATTTTGAACAACTCGCAAACATAGCAAATTTGTAATGAAAAAAGGTAATTAATTGAACAAAGAACAAAGACAAAGCCGAATGAGATTGATTTCAAAGTGAAGTGCCATGCTTTGAAGATGTTCAATGACATTTATTGGTAAAATTAACCTTTGACAAATTGTTACACATCATTGACGTACTTGTGTGGGGGGTGGGGTTTATCCCATGTAACATCTTCTCACAAATTGAAAAGGATGATGATCTTGTCGAAACAATTCAATGAGTAAGGTTGGTCATGCAAAGCCTTTTAGGTTCACTTGGTATGCTCATAATTGGATTTTAAACTACCAAGTCCAATTGAGAGAAGGAAATGCAGACCATGTATGAGTATCATGAACACAAAATGATTTAGGGCCAATAAGTTTACAAACCATTTTTTTTCTTAACATTGTTTTTCCATCATGCATTTGAATCATGACATTAAATTTTTTTTCATTATGCTTCAAAATACCACAAAAAAGGCCTTTTGTGGTAGATGTGGTTTAGTTCACATTTTAACATTGACAACTTTTCACTCATCATCATGTAGCGAGGTTGTAAAAGTTACAACAAATTATTGAAAAAACATGGGCATTTTTTATGACCATTCCTTAAACAAATATCCACCTTATATGATAGTGTTAGGCCATTGTAGCCTAGATTAAAATGGGAAATTTATGTATCTCAAAAATAATTTATACCATGTTCATTTATTTTTACAATTTTGTAACTTTTCACAAATTTTTATTTTCCCAATTTGCAATATGTTTGCCCTATCACCCTATGTCAAATTCCACATGCATGTTTCAATACATTATAAATGGGTTAAATTAAAACAAAATCGATAAACAATGTTTTCATCTGTATGTGCAAACATCAATTGTAGGCATGCCTTTATTTTAATACCCAATTTTTAGTACGCACATTGTTTAAAATTTGTTATCACTTTTAGGGTGGTCACAAATGTCAATCTGTCGTTATTTTTGTAATGGAATAATATCTCTTCACAATACTTGTATAAAAATGTATTGTGTAATGTCAGCAAAAGCCCCCCCATTGATTTAATAGGATTTGATTGTGCAAGTATTACAAAAAGTTACTCCCTCATCATCTAAGGTTATTTGGGTCCATTTTTTCACCAAACATAACAATTGCATCTAATGGACCAAATGCAATAGGAAATATTTAAATTATAATTATAAATTAAAAAGGCTTAATAATATAATAAATTTATATCATAAGTTATATATTTAAACATATTGTCAAATTTTATCAAACAAAACCTATTAATAAATATTCAAATTTGAAATTACATATCAATATCGCAAGTTTGTAATTCAAGAACTAAATAATACCATTAAATTTTAAATTGACCATTTTTTCTTTTAAAAAATAATCCTAACTAAAATAGTCCAAAAAACTATTTGGAATTTTTTTTCAAAAAAGTTGCCACATTTATGAAATTACCAAGATTTTTGGTTTTTTTCATTTGAAATTACCATATTTAGCTTATAAAATCGAGTGGATGGCCAACATGTAATAGGATTAATCAAAAATAAATAAAAATTATTTGTTTTGTAACTAGATTTCGTTAAATCGTCTTGTGGTTGATCGCCACTTTTAGTGCAACATGAAAAGATCAAAAGAAAACCATTAAAAGTTTTGATTGAAATAACATGTACATTATTATTTTTTTACTGTGCTAGATGAAGGTATTGTTGAATTGTACTTAAAGGTGCAATCACACAAATAGGAGCCACAACAAGTGTAATACCTTTTTAATTTTTCACATTCAAAAGTGGTGATTTAATTTGGTGTTGAAAGTATAAAATTTTCTTATATTGTAAGATTTTTAGTATATCATTGAAACAGGTGAATAAATTTGAAAAATATCCAATGAATAAAAAGTTTTCAATAACATTCATTAAGTTATGTAATGGTTGCTTTTAAGCACAGAAATGACTTGTAAATGGGGTTCAGAATCTTTGAAAATGATTTTTAAAAAAATATTTTATATAAATCTTGAAATATTCATATAAAACAAATTTTAGGATTTAAAAAGATGTTTTTGAAAACTTTTGTGAGAGTAAAAAATATTTCCCCGAAAGCACTCCCTTAAACAAGTAGGTGTGGCTCGTATTATTTTGTTTGCACCTTTAAATAACATTCAAATAAATAACACAATAAATTTCAGAATATTTTATGTATTTTATTCAATAGTTAAATAAAATTATAAATTATAAATTTATTCTAAACCATAGAAAATATTGAAATTTTATATTAATAATAAAATTATATATAAATGTAAAAGAATACTTTTATAAAAAATAATTGTGCTTTGAGTTTAAAAATAAATAAATGAAAATTTTAATGAACGGATGCATTAACCTTAATGTTTTAAACCAATTACCACAAAATATTTATATATAAACCTAACAATTCTAGTTGTAGATGTTGTAAAAATTAATAATTATAGAACATATATACAAATGTCATATAAAGTAATCTTGTCAAGGTGAATTATGAATTAAACTTGAAACATAATGAAATGAAAAAATGAAATGAATGAAATTATAAAAGTTTACTATCTTACCTTTAGTGTGGTTTTTGCAACTTTATAGCCTAACTTGAGACCTTTTCCATTCACTTGAAATGAAAGATGGGTCCTATTGCAAATATGTATAAATGATTTTTTTTTCTAAAATTCAATGTAGGATTGAATTTAATCCAATATAAAAAATGTGCAAAAATGCAAAATGTTTCATATCTCCTTAATTCTAAAATTATCCAGCCTATTGTTTGATTAAATTGGGTGTTTATTGCTTGATTAAATTAAGTACATCTTGCATTAAATGGTCCAAAGTGGAGGTAAAAGTTTAAAACCACTTGCAAAAAAATTCCCACAATTGTAATACTTGCATCTGGGGCTAGTGACTTATAATCATCACATGTTCAAACAAGTCTAAAATAAATATCAATGGGTTATTTGCAATACTTGCATTTTATATTATAATTCATTAATCAAAATCCAAAATCTTCAAGTGCATAAGTAGGTATGATGATGGGTGGGTGGGTGGGT
>Ga0209611_10007068_pt1 | contig 18091 bp, 12 predicted proteins | sample S1TSphgellanicum_3_FD_187693 | JGI IMG/M metagenome (GOLD analysis project Ga0209611, IMG submission 187693) | Host-associated microbial communities from peat moss isolated from Minnesota, USA - S1T2_Fc - Sphagnum magellanicum MG (SPAdes) (version 2) | ecosystem: Host-associated > Plants > Peat...
TTAATTATATTATATATAGCTCGATCAGATTCTGAAAAGTAATTAAATATTTTTAAATATTTTATTATTTATGAGTTATGTATTAATAACTTGTGAGTAACTAGATAGCTAGTTTGTCAAATATGAAGAAGGTATTACTTATTTAAGTAATTGATAATGAATATTGAATATTTGTAGTGTATAGTTTATAATTTAAATATATGTAAATTTCATCATTATGAATTAAATGATTATTTAATTATCTAGTACTTGAATTGTTTAAAAATCTAAAAACCCTCAAAATAAGGGATGAAGAAAGTTTTGGAATTACAACTTTGTTTGTAAGGAAGTTGCAACTTCAAAACTTATCCCATATTGTTTGTTTTCCATTCCTATTTTGAACACTATATAAACAAAGGGGTGTGCCTATGTAATTTCACATTAAGAAGTTTGTGCACATGGGATGAGTTAATCAAAAGGCTCAACCCATAACAAAAAAAAACAAATAATGCAAAATTCTAAAGTACATACCTCCCCAACTTACTTATCTATTTAGTTAGGTAAATACTTAGTTTGACCTACCCATCTAGGTCAGCCTATGTACCTACCTATTTAAGTACCTACCTATATGAATAGGTATTTAGCTTAGGAAGGTAAAACCTACTTATTTATTTTTTTACCTAAGTAGGTAGGTAGGTAGGTAAGGATTGTAGGCACCTATTTATGTACCTACTAACTTAATATTAATATTTTTAAATGCCATGTGGCATATTTACATTGGGCCACGTGTCATAATATAAAATCATCCAAGTCTTTGAATTGAACGTTTTAGATTATTTCAAAATAATAATAATAATAATAATAATAATCATATATTAAGACATGTGGTAGCACATGATTTGCTTTCAATTGTGACCAAAATAGTTGCATATTAGTCGCATGTGACAATACATATACAATGGAGTCAAAGGATGAAATGTATTTGTTGATTTTTTCTTTCATACAATATTTTTTATCATTTGCGACTAGTTTATCACATGCGACTTGTTTTAGGCGGCTAAAGGATTTTAGTTGCAAAATGTCTCTTGTGACTAAAATTTAATCACAAAGAGTAGTCGAAAATACATGTTTTTCTTCTAGTGATTATTGCCAATCCTTTTGGTTGTGATTTTGATATTCATGGTCCTTATCATTTCTTTTTATTGGTTGTAGCTATTGGTGATCCTTATGGTTGTGGTCATAATTTTTTTCTCATTTTTCCTAATTGCAACTGTTGGCGATCCTCTTAGTCATGGTCATTACCTTGATTTTCATGATATTCATCCATTCTTTTTATCGGTTGTAGCTATTGGCAATCCTCTTGGTCGTGATTTTGATTTTCATGCTCTTCATTTTTTTTCATGCTCTTCATAGTTGTTGGCGATCCTTTTGGTTGTGGTTGCCATCTTTATCGTTGTTTTCCTTTTATTCTCTCTTAGCTTGCAACTATTGGTGATCTTCCTAATTGTGGTCATGATATTTATCTTTGTGGTCCTTGTCCTTTATTTCTTTTGGTTATAGTTGTTGGCATTCTTCTTGGTCATGGTCACCATTTTGATCATCATCTTCTTTTTCCTCTCTCTTGATTGCAGTTGTTGGTGATCTTTTTGGTTATGGTCGCCATCTTGATCGTTGTTTTCCTTTTATTCTTTCTTGGCTATAGATGTTGGTGATTTTCTTAATCATGGCATGATTTTGATTTTTGTGGTCCTTGTCTTTTCTCTCTTTTCATTATAGTTGTTGGCAATCTTCCTAGTCATGGTCGTGATCTTGATTATTGTCTTCTTTTTCCTCTTTCTTGGTTGTAATTTTTAACAATCCTTTTGGTTGTGGTCGTGATCTTGATCTTTGTGGTTTTCATCCTTCTTTTTTTTGGTTACAATTGTTGGCGATCTTCTTGGTTGTGATCATGATTTTGATATTTGTTGTCCTCCTTTTCTTTCTTTATGTAGTTATTAACGATCCTTTTAATCTTCTTAAACCCTAAACCCCCGCTCCTTTGCTCTGGTTATTTAGTAAAATGAAGCAAGTGCATTACAATGTGATCATGTGCAAGCAATTTAGCCCTTGCTTGTAACCTTGCTTCCCATTCTATTGAAGTGAACCTTGAAAATTTTATAATTGGAATGATCTCTTGGCCTTGTGTACCTAGGAAGTTTGTAGATGTTCACGTAGATGCTACTTTGTTTCCTTGACAATTGTTGAAGACTAATTATATTCAAAATCTATTTTAGCACTTCTAGTAATTACACGTTGGGATGCCCATTCATCTATAGTGAAATAATTTGCAAGTTTTTTAAACCCTATTTTCCTTTACTCCCTTGTGACGTGTTTCCCTTATTACTTTTATAAATGCCTTCTCCATAGCCTGTTTACGCATAATTGTTAGGTATTCAACATTGATCATGACATGAGACTACAAATAATCCATTTTTCTAGTTAAAAGTTTTTTTCATTTAGTTTGTTTTGCAAGTAGACGAAGGAACGACAAAAGTTGGTGCATTTTCATGATATCTTGAGTCAAATTCAAATAAATTTCTTTTTTTTACATTTGTTATTGATTAAAGTTGTCTAGATTTACTTATTACTAGGTTTTTTCTGCCCTATCCTCTATCATGGGAGGGCTATGAAGCATATTTACATAATAATGTTGTGTAATATTTTGGTTTAGGTTACAATAACCTGGGCTTGATCAGTGAATTAATGTGTGTATACTGAGGAGATATGTGGCAACATCTTCTTTTTCATATTGTTGTTCATGTTCACCTTGATCACCTTAGCCCTAATCATTTGGTGCATGTTTTCCTTTAACATGTTCATCTTAGCCATGACCATCTTGTTTGTTTGATGTGTTATTCATTTTATTTCCTTCATTGCTAGGCCATGTTGTGTAAAGGCTTGAAGGTTGGAATTTGTTGTTCATTGCATTTAGATCCAAAGGCCATATACATGGTACCTTAAACCCATACTTGATATTCTTTTTTGTTAGTGCTTGCTCAAAAGCCTGGTCCACCCATCTAGCTAAAGTAATCTTATCTAGTTCCATTTAGTTTTTATTGGCCATTGTTGCATCCCTAACCTTTCGAAATGAAATTTTAAATGGCTTAAAACAAGAGACCTCCAATGGCTAAAGGGCATGAAAGGTATGCACAAGTAAAGTTATCATGTTTAATCCAAATTCATGGGCTTGTTATACTATTTATAAGGTTACATGCCTACCATGGCCATTTATAATTAATAAATGTCGGTTAGTTGTAGACACTCCACCTATAACAAATCACTTAAAAAAAGATAAAAATTCCTTAAACAAAAAAACATCATCCATGCCTTCTTTGCATACCCATGCATGTACCTGGTTTGCATAATTTAATGTAATTATTTCTTAGATGTTCCCTTCTAAAAATGTAAAAGCCCAATAGATTCCCACCCATTATGTTGATAATGCAATTTATAATCAACCATTCTTGAGATTTTGGGATAATACTATAAATTCCATTAAACCTTTTCTTAACCAACACCCATGCCCTTACTTGTTTGCCTATTTGTACACTTGTTTGATTGTTTCTTCATATGTGATTAGAAGGGTATTGATGTTGGTTATATAATGATGCCAATTTTGTTAAAATTTGTTACAAAAACAATTGTCAAACCTTGTGTTTTACACTTTTCAAGACCTTTAACTTGCTTTACAACCACATTTGGATTTCAATTCTTGAATTATCACCACTAATTTTTTCCAGGTATGCCATCTCACCATGGTGTCACCTTTATTTGAGTCATCTTTGCAACCTTCAGCTTAAGTTGGTTTAATGATATTAACAAGCCGCATTCCCCCATTGCAAGAGTCCATTTGTAAACTATTGCATCTCCTTTTTCTATCAACACTCTCGGTGGCCCCATTTTTTTACTATGGGTGCATCCATTTAGATGGTCAGAAAGAAAGCTTAAAGGCATGTGAAAATTCCGACTAACCCCCGATAAAAAACAAGTACGTTGTTCAATTGTTTCCATGGCTTCCTCCAAATTTCACTTGTCCATTTGCCTTTCATTGATGTTATAAAAGACTAACTAATTCAAGCTGTTTTTTATATTGGGGCTTCCTCATGTTCAAGGGGCACGATTTCAAGTTTTAGGGGCACATTCTCGTTGTTGATCAATCCCATGGTGATGTTCTTCTATCTAAGGGGCACAATTTGTGTCATTTTCTCCTCTTGGCCCTAGCCTTTAAGGAATTGGAGGTTCAAAGTTAGGTTCAAGTATAGGTACACCTTTTGATTTTGTGAGTTCAACCCAAGAAAATGGGAAATGAATTAAGGTTGGAAAATTTACAATTGCATGTTCCCAAAGGAACCTAATAAATGCAATGAATTTGTAAAAAATTTCAAATTTTTTCCACATCAATGTGACATCTATTGTTTTTATGTAGGTCGTGGGGTTGAACCTCTTGCTGCATTGTGCTTGAGCTTGTGGGAATTTGGTATATATTGGTTGTGCTTGAACTTTAGAATTTCCTTTTACATGATGTTATAACCAATGAAAACACATATTTTTCTTATACCTCTATGCATAGATCCGATCTATGATTTTTGTCTTCACATCTAGTCCAAAGGCTAGTATTATTACTGCTTGTTTTTTATAATTGTCCCCCTTTGCATCTAACCATAATCCTAGCCATGATCGTGAACCTTGACCCTATTCTATATTTACTTTGATATGTATTAAATATGTTACCTCTACATTCAAATTTGAATTCCCTCTAATTTTTAGCTATTGTTTTTTATAAGATCCTCCTTCTCTACATCTAATCCTAATCCCAGCCTTGATGTTGAACCTTGACCATATTCTATCTTTATTTTGACATGTACTAAAGATGTTGCTTCTATATTCAAATATGAATTCCCTCTATTTTTCAACTACTTGTTTTTTATTAGATCTTCTCTACGTGCATTTAACCCTAATCCCAACCTTGATTCGGAAGCTTGACCTTCCCTTATCTCTATTTTGACATGTATTAAATGTGTTGCCTCTATATTAAAATTTGAATTCCTTGTAAGATGTTGTTCTTTTCCATCTTCTACATGTAAACATCTTAACAAATTGCATTAGGAATTATAACCTTTAAAAAGATTATAGCTCATCCTTTATGTGCTTTGGTAGGGAAAACATACTTGTTGAAGATGTTATTTAAAAGTTCTGCTTAATTTTATAAGAGTTGCAACCAACTTGTTGCCTTGTCCAAATTTTGGGGGGAAAACCAAAATGCTAAACTTGATGAAAAGTTCCTCCTTTGGCATGTTAATAAATGTTGTTGTTTCCCATTGTGTGTTCTATGTGCATTTTAGGGTTTAGGGTTGTCACATTTTAAAATATTGAGTTGTAATTCTTTAAATGTGAAAGCCCCCACCTCTAAACCAAACCCTCAAACCTTTGTAAATGTTCCATACAACACCCATTGCCAAACCCTAACAATTTTGCAAAGTGAAAAAATGGGCTCAAACTTGGCAAATTGTAAAAAATAGTTTGTAAATTTGTTTGCAAAAACACCCATCTCCGAACGGCCAAACCGACAGCACACACATGGGTATCGTTTTTGGGTCAAGTAAGCATGCACAACTATTCATCTTCCTACTTTTTAACACACACACTAGAAAATTTTTTTTTAATATGTAACCATTCAATTTGTAATTACATGTGACTACATGTAAATGCTTATCATTTGCAACTTTGTTTCATCATTTTCACAACTAACCATGGTCTTTTAAACTTTACAACTATTTTTGTGATTAGGGTGTAACTATTAAATTACATATCCTTCCATATTAACTAGTTTTTTGGATTATTCATCCAAGAATAAACTCTTATGTTCATTTAGTTGTAATTTAGTTATTTATTATGGTGTGTTTATACATTTATTAATGTACATTTGGGTTTTGTGGATTACATCAATAATATACTATATAGATTTAAAAAAAAATACATTAAACATCTATTAAGCTTATTTAACATATTAAAGTGCATTTAAATTATATTCAAGGTATATTAAGCATATTTGACTTGTATTCATGGTATGTTAAGATATTTAGTTTGTATTCAAAGTATAGTATACATATATTTGACCATATTATGGGCATATTGAATTGAAAAAAACCATTTTGATTTTGTATGGTTCATTTAAGAATTACCATCTTTATTAAACAATGATTAAATTATAGTAAAAAATCATATTAATATGATATAATCATTGTATTAAACGATCATTAATTATTTAGCAATCATTAATTTCAAATAATTCATTAGTTAATATTATGTATGAATTTAAAATAGTTTTATTTAATCATTTAATTATATTAAACATAATACCAAATAACTTAATAATAAATTATTATTTTTTAGTTATTTCCAAATAGTTAGTTAGTTAATTAGAAATTAATTTATTTCTATCAACAAGTCAATAAGTTTATAAATAAATAGTCTATATTTAATATTTATCAATAATGATTTATTTATTATGAGATTTTAAAATAATATATATAATTATTCAGATAATAATCATCTGATTTTTCCTTATTAAATTAGTTCTGATATATATGATTAGTTCTGAAATATCTCAATAATCTGATTTAAGTAGTTAATCAAGAGTTATGGTTAATAGTTAATGACTATTGATTAGTAAATATTTAGTCAGCCAATGAACAATAAGTAATAAATTCTTCACAAATTAAATTGTTTAGTTACTATTAATGATTAGTTAAAACTGATTTAGTTTTTAGTTAATAAATGGAGAATTCATAATTTTTTTCTAATTTTAATTTTTAATTATTAAAAATTCATAATATAAATTATTAATTAAATTATTAATATTTATTAATCAAGAATTATGTTTAATAACTACTAAATATTAATCAGTTAATATTAATGGTTTATTAAAAATAATTTAATATCTACTAATTAAGTTAATAAGTTATAAATTTAATATTTTATAGTTAACATTCAGGAATTACCAATTAATCAATAATTTATTTTGTTAAATAATTAGTTAATACTTAATTTTTTTTAAATTCAATTAATTGATCACTAGCAAGTTAAAAAGTTTATTTTCAGAGGTTAAAATAATATTTTTATTTAAGTAACTGAATAAATTTTAAAAATTATTAATTTAGAAGTAATTTCCAAATAATTAAATATATTAAAAATTTAAATGATTAATTTTTGACTTGATTAATTTATTAGATGTTAAATAATTATTTCTTGAAATAATTTATTATTAGTTTTAAATTATTACTATAACCAATTGATTAGTTATTGGAAACCATGAAAGAATAATGATCAATGATACTTTAAAAATTATTAAGATAATTAAACAATAATATGTTGTAAGTAGTTTTGTAAGTGGGTGGGTGGGTAGCAATTAGTTATTAACTAATTAATTAGTTTCTTACCTATTTAATAATATAGTTTACAAAATTAAAAACAAGTACAAAACTTGTGGAATTTTTTTATAAAAATTACAATTGAATTTGTGACTAAGGTGTAATCAAAAGGTTTAACCCATATGTTTTGTTTTTTAATGTCATGTTACATAATATATAAAGAAAGTGCCTTCTATTGGATTTCACATTAAAAATCATGTGCCATTTGGGATGAGCTCAAATAAGCTCAACCCCAAAAGAAAAACATAAAATAAAATAAAAATATTTACATAGTTAGTTTTTAGCTTGTCTATTTTTCTACCTTTCTACCTTTATACTTATTTATTTACCTTCCTACTTAGATAGTTAGGTGGGTAAGCAAGTAAATAGCTTAGGTAGGTATGTATCCTAAATAGGTAGGTAGGTAGGTAGGTATTTTTTTATGCACATAGTTTTATTTACCTACTCACCTATGTAAGTAATGATTTATTATTTTTATTTTTTCCAAAATTCAATCAATATGCAATGTGGCAACTTTTGATTGTGTTGAGTGTCATAATATAAATACATTTAAATTGAATAATCATAATGGATGGTTGAGATTAAGATTTCAATAAAACAATATTTTCATAAAAAAAATTTAAGTGCCATGTGTCAAATTTTCCTTTGTCCAAGTGTTATCATGTAAATAGTTAAATTGGACCATGTTGATTTTTCCTGATTATATATTATATAAAATCATATATTGAAAAATTCCAAGTTTTGCCACGTGTCAAAATCTGATTAGAGTATGTGTTGAAATCTATGGCCATCCATAATGGATGGCTTAGATTAATATTTCAATAATAATAAAAATTTGCCCAAAAAATTATTGTGTTGACAAATGACAATTAATGATAAGGTTATTTAGTAGTTGTAAAATAAAGGTTAGTAGTTGTAAATGTTATACATTAGTCAAAGGATGGAAGTGACCATATACTCCATTCATGGGAAATGTGATGACATCATGTTAAATCATCATTTGCAACTAAAGTTTCAATGCAAGTTCATTTAAGTAACTAAGGAATTTTTTAATTGCAAAATTGATTGCAATTGTTTTTTAGTCACAAATTGACGTTTTTCTACTAGTAACACCATAATCCCTAAAGGCACTCAATTTGTTTAAAAACACATTTTGAAACTACTTTTTACATCGATCAAAGAAGAGTCCTTTTGAACAATAGAAGCTAAAAATCAAAACACTAGAATATTTTGCCAAATGTTCAATAATAGGTACATTAGTGAATGATGAAAAGATATTGACCAGCCATTCTCTAGGTGTTTGTCCACTGGCCCCTAAATGGCAAAAGGTTGTTCTACCTAACTAAAATAAACAAAATTAAGTTTCAACCCTTTATCTTTGACGTAAACAATATTTTTTTCTTTAGGCCACATTTGTCTAATGAATTTGTCAAATTTTGAGCCAAGGCATGTTTGATAGTTTTTATAGTTTCAAATAAATGAAAAGTGACATGTTTGAATGTCAATCATCTCCCAAAAAGTTAATGACCAAAGCAAACACATCATATGCCCCTTTGGACATTTAGAAATTGTAGTTGGTTATTGCAGTATGAGATTTTGCTAATGTTGAAAAAAACATAAAATTGATTAATTTTCTTCACCAACCTAGATGATATTTCTTGTGAAAATTGCCTTTTGGAAGGGAAATTTACTCTTGGACATAAATGCAAAGTTAAACACTTTTATTTAAACATTCTCTCCACAAACTAAATTGACAAATTGTTTTTCACAATTAAAAGATTAAGGTTTTCAAGGATTTGTTTTTGCAACACATTGAATCCTTTTTGAAGGAATCTTTCACAAGTTTGTTTTGAAATAGATCCCTTAGACACATTCGTTGGTTGCTTTTCCTTTGTTCTTCTCATTAAACTATTCACTTCCTCCTCAAACCTCTTTACAACAATAACATCATTTACATCCACATGTTTTTTTACATGCGTTATTTTATAATATGAAATCAACCTTTTTCTTGCTTGTAATCTTGAATTGAATACATTGACTAGACCATTATAGCAAAGGATACAACACATAATGTAAACATGTTCAACATCAACATCTTAGTCATCATTTACATAATAAACCACCCAACATAAAAATGTTATGCCCTGTGATTTTCAAAATATTTTTTGAGCATGCAATTTCATTAAATTTTTTTTCATTATCTTTTTTCATTTTTTAGATTTATGCTTATTTCAATTTGCACATTGGGATTATTTTCAAACCATTTTCCATTTATTCCATAATTACATTATTCACGTAAATTTCACATGTTTCATTGCCACTAACTTTATTTTCATTTTCAAAGGATTGATCCATTAGTAGTTTTCACAAGAATATTACCAAGAAAATCGAGAAAAATAATTAATTTGTTATTCCACCACAAATAATTATAAATCCCGCACTATCCAAATCACAACAATTACAAAAAAATACCAAAAAAAAAATTACAAACAAAAGGTTCAAAATTGGGGTATATGATTTAAGGTTCAAAAAATTAACTAAAAATCTCTGTCACTTTCTCTATTGTCATTATGCAAAAAAATGGAGTTTAATGTGTATGAGGTATGCAAAAGGTTCAAATGTACAAATGTTGTAATAAAACATTCAACATTCTTACACATAAATAAAAAATTTCAATAAAAGTTTTATACAACAAGAAACAAAAAAATATAAATAAAAGAACACAGATCAAACAAACAAAACATTTAAAAAAATACAAATTGAAAAAATTAAATTAAATTAAATTAAAGAACAAGATAGGAAAAAAGAAAAAAAAGAAAAAAAAAAGAAGATTTGTTGCACGGCAAGTGGACATAGAAGCACATGTAGGCCTAGGTAGGCACAAGTAGGTAGGTTTGACGCATGCAACTGGGCTTGAGTTCACATAGATAGCACTCTAGACATAAATAGGCGGGTGGATGACTAAACATATCAAACTATTGAACATTGAGCTAGGGGATGCAATAAGTGAGTGTGCTCAATGATAGACATAGCAAGTAGTGTAGGGAGAGAAAAGGGAAAAGAAAACATATGGAAATAGAGAAGAGAGAATGAAGGAAGAAGAGGGGGAAAAAGAAAAAAATCTTTTCTTAAAAAATCCAAGCAAGAAAAAACAACAAACACAAATAAGAAAACACAAATCTCGTCTCAAGATTTCAAGGTCTCAAGTCTCTAATCTAAACTCTCAACAACAAAATCACAATTTCATGGTCTCAGGGTTTTAATCTCAACTCTCAAGAACAAAATCACAATTTCAAGGTCTGAAATCTCTAATCTCAACTCTCAAGAACAAAATCACAATTTCAAGGTCTCAAGTCTCTAATCTAAACTCTGAACAACAAAATCACAATTTCAAAGTCTCAAGTCTCCAATCTCAACTCTGAACAACAAAATCACAATTTCAAGTTCTCAAGTCTCTAATCTCAACACTGAACAACAAAATCACAATTTCGAGGTCTGAAGTCTCTAATCTCAACTCTCGACAACAAAATCACAGAATGCAAGGTCTCAAGTCTCTAATCTCAACACTGAACAACAAAATCACAATTTCAAGGTCTCAAGTCTCTAATCTCAACTCTCGACAACAAAATCACAGAATGCAAGGTCTCAAGTCTCTAATCTCAACTCTCAACAACAAAATCACAGAATGCTTGTGAAATGACGAGGAGGATCAAACTGGGCCTGTTATTCTTCACAAAAAGGACACTGTTGCAAGCAACGACGATAACACCTCATAAACCCTATACTTACTAGAAACCCGTATCCCGTCTAAAACTTACCATGATACCGTGAATCAGGTAAAAGCTCTTGTATCTCAACAGGTTCTCACCATTTTCAACTATTACAGGCCGGATCAGATCCGGTTCTTAAGGACAGCTCTCACACAAATGAGAGAACTGACAGCCAAGATAGCACACAGAGTATGTCCAAACTTGATATTACCTTGTGATGCTCTAATATTGATACACTTGGCTGATACCCTGAGTCCAATTTCTGTTATACCCACCCAACACTGGTCTTTATGCTCGGTAAAGCCCTGGGGCTTCACTGGAATGAAATGGGGGCCCACACAAGCCAGAGCTTGTCGAGCCCATTTCATGTTGGGTTTGTCCGGAGAGCATCACTCAACAATTGATGATCTATTTTTGCATGGTGAAATATTTGAATTTCTATAATTCTTCTTTTGCCTTAAGATACTTTTTTTAATGTAAATGGCAAGGCCAAGTTGTGATACACCCATTGTTTTTCTTTTGGGGGAAGTGTAGGGGTGAGTGTTGGATATGGAAGTCGTTTGTGCTTTTATTTTGGGGAGTGGGGTGAGAGAGGTGCTTCTTAACATGGGCGCTGTCCAATGTTTCAAAAATATTGATGATGGGGCTAATCAAACTGGCTTCCTCAAAACAAAATTAAAAAACTTTGGGTGCTAAACCCTTACAATTAATTGAAACAACGATAATAAGTACCCCTGGTTTATATTGGTTTATTAACTAAGGTTGAAAATGGTGACAAACTGTTTTAGACATAGAAATTTCATACAGCCAATGTTCCCAATGTATTCTCATTAAGTTCCCCGGGTGTTCCCATCACGTTTCTAAAACGTTCTCAAAAACATTCCCAATAGCACCTCATTTTTTATCCCATATTGTCAGGCAATGGTTCAACTTCCATGTTCCAAAAATATTGGTGACCTGCCAATCAAAAGGCTCCTTCTGAAAAGAAAAGAGAAAAGAAATTATTACTATCATGTGGTCTTTCACCGCCCTCAATCTTTAATAGGAGCATGAATAAGTACCACCAACAATATATATGTGTTAAACCCAAGCAAGGGAAACATTAAAATATGTGTCAACAATGCCTTCATAAGAAAGTGCTTGAAGAGATTGATCATGCAAAAGGAAATACCGAATGAAACTTTCAGAAAGCCTAGAGTTTATTTGTCAAACACTTGTTAACTGCAAGTTCTCAACAATTGTGATTATGTGTGAACTACACAGATGCATGCATGCTACATCAACGTGTGCATGATGTTGCAGTCTCCCAACCATTCCAACTGATACTTTGATATTGCTGACACAATTTCAAGGCTTCATCTTCTCTGTCAATGATGGCAATCCAGAGTCCATTGAGAGTCTCAGCATGCTGCAAATCATTCATTCATATGGCACACTCAGGGCCTTGCATGTACTGCATGGGCTTATTGCCTCCTCCATACCCTTTGCAAACACTAGACTTTGTAGCATTTGCAACCCTGTTTCTAATTCACAAACTTTATTCCAATCGATTGCTCTTGCATGTCTCAGATCGCCAATATACCACAAGCACGTATTCCCTGCAGAAGAGAGATATTGCAGCCCTCAAGTGGGGTACATGATGATGACTCTCAACAAGCTGTGGTTGTGAACAATTCGGCACCCAATGAGGTTTTTTGACTGGAGGAAAGTCAAAACACATTCTGAAAGAGTGGTAATAGCAACCCCTCCCCCACCCCCAAAACAACTCTGTCCTTCCACAGGAGAGGAGTCACCTAACAATCCTTGCCCAGAGGATCTGGTGCTCTGAAAAAATTTCCACAAAGCTTGCACTCAACATGTTAACATTTCCAGCGAGATGCAGCCCAAGGAATCAAGCAACACAAGCAGTAAACATACAGATCTGAAAGATCATATTGGTCGGAGTTTGTGATTATATTCAATGTTTTTTTTCACTTCTCACCATGATGCAAGAAGACCACTTCCCTTGATCACCCCAGACATGGTGGGTACTGCAGGGTGTTGTTGGTCACAACAACTATCAGCACTGTACATACACAGCCAGTATGGGGGGGCATTAACAGTTCACCAACTATTTGCAAAGGAAACTACACAATTGATATGATTATAAACCCTAATATTGTGCCGACATCAGTCTGCCTGGGTTTCATAGCCTACACAACCTTCAAGGGCTGACAGACATAATGGGTTCTACTGTTTCACTTGAGACCTGCTTCTACAAACAATCTACTCCAAACTCATGCTGTTTCTCTATCATGAAAATGCTCAACAGAAAATTAAATTGGGAGTTGAGAGTGAGTGTACCTCAAAAAGAGGCCACTTTACCACGAAGCTGCAACTCTCAGGCAGATACTGAGATCAAGCCCAAAATGCAGACTGGATCAACCCGCAAGCCATCAGATCACAGATCCAATCAGAATTGAGTTGACAATTCTATTCAGAATGCTAGACAGTCATGATGTTACCTCCTTCATTCCAGCAGAGTTCTAAACCTTTTTTTAGCAGAATTTATTTTGAAACCCTGTGCCTAGAACAAACCACAAAACTAGTTTGGTGTCCTGCATCCAAAAGTTTCTCACTAGTACTTCTAAGCCCTATTCTCTGCACAATAATTGCATCATGCAGATGCACCTTACAAGTGCACCACTACATTAATCTTGTATAAGTAAAAATATGACCACTGAACTCACATGAGAGCACAGGAAATTGGATTGCAACCAAATCTATTTGTGTTGTTGAAATTTATACATTGAGGCAGCACCTCAGCTGCACAAATAGGGATCAGTAAGAAAGAGGCAACGCATATGGGGAACCCAGAAGTTCCATATTTTGACTTGTCTTATTGCAGATGCTGGAAACATGTATGTTTGCAATCAGAAAGAAGAATTAACTTAGTAAAAAGAACTGGATCAAATGTAGGATTGACAGTTTCATGACTCCTAAAGATAGTGAACTGAGACTTGACTGTGGCTCATTAAGTGAGAAGAAGCCTAATATTCTTGATACAGCTCACAATTCTCAAAAGAGGTAGGAGAGTGGTATAACAGACATAACTAACAGAGTTTGCACCTTGTTAGATTACGTTCTCGGATTTCAAGATAGGGAGGACGATAACAAGCACCAGGACAATGAGCAAGATGATGCCTATGCACGTCCACCAGCGAGCACGTCTTTGATGTCTTTTGGCAATTGTCAGTTGAGTGGTGCCTCTTTCAACATAAGAAGCAGACCTGTTGACCTGTGCTTCAATATTGTTCAATTGCTCACCCTGAGCCTCAACTAGAACTGCCATGTCCATGAAGATCTGGTGCAGTTCTAGCAGACTTTTCTCGATGTCCTTCACAGAGTCATGCCTTTCCTGAATTTCTCTGATTGTCTCAATTATCTGTCCACGCCCTTGTTCCTGTATCGCCTTTTGCAAGAAAGTCTCGCTCTCTCCAGTCTCAATGATGTGATCTATTGTCTCCTCGTCTGCTTGTTTCCCAGTGACAGTATAGTACCTGTGACATGATGGAATAGAGAAGAAACACATTCACAATTGCTGTAGAATGACTACGCAACCCTGGCTTATGCTTATTGCGACGTAATTAGATATGCCAGATTACAAATGGAAGTTCACAGAAAACGGGAGTTTCTGATTACTGCAAACCTGCGCTCAATGGTTTCTTTGTATTCTCCCATCATTCTTTCTCGCAGTGCTTGGAATTCCCCCATCAGGTCCTTCAGTTTCTTCCGCTGGTTATTAGTGATTGTCGTGCGAGTGCGATCCGTCGGCGTTCCTTCCTCACATCCTTTGACACGTCGACTAGCGGCGTTACCCCTGTCAAGCTCCTCAAGCTCGCCTTTAATTAAGCGTGCAATCTTCGTCACTTGCGCAATATCGGCATCCATGCGTTCTCGCAAGGCATTCATAGCCTGCGCCCGATGCACACCTTTGCTCTCCTCATTCGCTTCTTGAAGCTTCACAAGCAGTTCTCTAATGTTGTCCATCTGGACCTTGATCTTCTCAATATCCGCAAAGAACCGCGACAAGTCTTTATCCGTACTCCCCCTGCCTGCCATCTGCACACTACTACTACTACTATGTCCCGTCTCCAGATCGACATCATATAAGCCACCTCCCGCCTTACTGCCAGAAGTCCTCTCCGCCAATAGATCATTCATGGCGCGTCGTTGAACATAAACAACAAGAATGTTTCTCTCTATCCCCCTGATGCAAACAATGACAAAGGATTACTCTGTACACAGAGCTAGACTAAAATTGCACACAAACTGATCATAAGGGTTTCGCTCCAACAACAACATCACTTCCTGAACCTGATCAGAAGATGAAAATTCTCCGTTCTCTTTCGAATTTCCGTTTCGTTTTTGGAATCATGATCAGATGCCTGATGAGAGTGCCAAAGCAAGCGCCTGGGAATTGGCGAGCAAGATCCAGACGCTCTCACTCCGAGTTCCACGCAGCAGCAGCAGCAGCAGGAGCACAGAAATCAACATTGTTTCTCCCGCCCCCCCCAACCTCACCAGCACTTCCTTCGGCTTTCGGCCCCCCCGAATCCGAGGGTCAGCCCGGTAGTTTGTCGGGGCATTACTTCACTTGGACTTTTGGCATGTAAATTCTTTGCACAAAAATTGATTTGTCCTACTGTTTTTTTTAATGAATTTTCGTTTGTAGCCAAAATGGCGATCATCCATATAAAGCTGTAAAGAAAGTGGCGATCATCTCTACGAAGATTTAGCCAAATCTGACTATAAACTAAATATGAAATGAATATCCCATGTCTTCCTTTTATATTTCTGGCTACACACTGAAACCATATATAAAAAATCTGGCAAATTTTATTAATTCTTTCTCACTTCTAGCAAATTGAAAGCCTCCAAAATCACTTAATTTTGGAATTTTGGAATTTTTATTTTTCATTTTTGGGAAAAAATCTCCAATAAAAAATGTCAAAAATCTCATTTATAAGACTTATTTGAGTGGCAAAAGTTTGCTAAAAAGAACACATTTCACATTGAAAAAACACAACTAGCTATTCAAGTTTTTTCGTCAAATTTTTATGGGGAGGAGTAGTAGCCAAGGGGAATGGCCGACAAGTGTTGGATTCAAGGAGAAAAAACAAGAAGAAGAAAGGAACCAAGCACAAAGTGTTGGAGTAGACAAAGTATAAGATAAAACCCTAAAGTGTGAGCATTCCCAAAATAAGGAGGTGGAGGGAAAAACCCTAAAGTGAGAGCATTCCCAAAATAAGGAGGTGGAGGGAAAAACCCTAAAGTGAGAGCATTCCCAAAATAAGGAGGTGTAGGGTAAAACCCTAAAGTGAGAGCATTCCCAAAATAAGGAGGTGTAGGGTAAAACCCTAAAGTGAGAGCATTCCCAAAATAAGGAGGTGGAGGGAAAAACCCTAAAGTGAGAGCATTCCCAAAATAAGGAGGTGTAGGGTAAAACCCTAAAGTGAGAGCATTCCCAAAATAAGGAAGCCTAGGATTAGGCGAGAGTCAAGTCCAACTCCACATTTTGTGAGTGTCCCTCACCCATGAGCTTTACCCATTGGAAAGCATGAGACTTAAACATTATCATGAACTTAAACACACACAAATCAACCGCATCAATGGGGGGAGAATTCTTATGTCTATTCCTTTATAGAAAGAGATTTATCTTACACTTGTAAATAGGTGTGAGATCTCTCCAAAAGTGGGAGAGATCTTATCCTTCCTTAACAAATGGATCCATACCTATTGTGCATATATGGGTCAATTGTACATGCATTTTGTGTACAATGCAACACCTTGGAGCTTAAGAATCATATGACATGTTTAGTCTAATGTTGGGCAGTTTGTGAAATTGAGGTGAAAATCAAATAACTTTTCAAGCTAGTTCTCACTTAAATGAGAATTAGATTTTTGAATTTTTTTTTGATTATAAATAAATAAATAAATAAATTGAAAACTACCCAAGATAATGAAAGAAATGCAAAGACAATTTTTAGTTTTGAACTAAAGTGTGTAAATATAGGGGCTAACTTTTTAAGTTGTTGTGTTGCTTTTTCTAAAGGTTTTTGTGTTTGGTATCTAATGTTTTTAAGGTTAGGGTGGTGGTTGCAAGATTTTGAGTTTTGAGCTAAAGGGTACAAATATAGGGGCTAACTTTTAAGTCGTGTTGCTTTTTCTAAAGGTTTTTGTGTTTGGTGTATAATGTTTTTAAGGTTAGGGTGGTTGTTGTAACTTGTGACGATCTTTTTTCTTCTTACTTTCTTGTGACAAGATGTTTTTTTTTGGGAGGTTTTTAGGGTTTTTTTGGGGTCCCCACTCTTGTATTTTTGTTTTCAACTTTCAATGTTTACCTATATGTTGTTGCTTTTGTATTGTTCAAGTGACCTTTTTAGTTGTCATTGCCTTTTTCAAAGTGTTTTGGCTCAAAGCTTTTAGCACTTTTTGGGAAGGGTTTTTGATTTGTAGGTTGTAACTTGTCTTCTTGATGTGTTGCCCTTCTTTTTCCCCAATGTTGTTCTTTGTTTTCTTTGATGTTACTTTTTTCCCTCAATTGTGTTGTGCTATGACTCTCTTTCTTTGTTGTTGATCATCCTAATGTTGTTGAACCAAGTATGTGAAATACCCCATTGGTTTCCTCATGATTTGTTGTTATTATTATTTTTTTTTTCTTGTACACTTTTGTTTTAAACATGCCTTTCTATTGCAAACATTTTTAAAAAAAATTTACATTCTCAACATCTATACAACTTTTGCACGATGACAAAAAAGAACTTGTGACTAGAAGTTTTAATTGTTTTTTAAAATTCTGGTAATATTGTGATCCTTTTAGGATTCATTAGA
>Ga0209611_10007070_pt1 | contig 18086 bp, 16 predicted proteins | sample S1TSphgellanicum_3_FD_187693 | JGI IMG/M metagenome (GOLD analysis project Ga0209611, IMG submission 187693) | Host-associated microbial communities from peat moss isolated from Minnesota, USA - S1T2_Fc - Sphagnum magellanicum MG (SPAdes) (version 2) | ecosystem: Host-associated > Plants > Peat...
AGCTAGATCGTCGATCGAGCACGGCCTTCTGTAATTTTCTAAACCGATAGAAATCAAGCTTCGAGAATCAAGCTACTGATTTTCATGTCAGGAACCTCACTAGTGCCTGGTGCAAACCGTGAGTAATCGAATGAGTATGGACTAGATATTAAATTGCGCGCGGCAAATAGTGGTTGCAACTAAAACGCACCTTGTTAGTGAAAGCGACTTGGTCGCCCAGAGCGTGAACATGCGCCCCTGTGTCGGGATCCACCTTGTTCACCGTCTGTCTGCTAAATTCCAGAAACGCAGGGCTATCCCTATCGAATTCGTTCAGCTCGTACACGCTGAACGTTTGCTCCTCAGCTGCACACACACATCCCAATCAAGTCACTCGGTCATGTGTAATTCCATCTGGATTTGCAGCCGGAAAGGAAAAATAAATAAAATAGCAAAGCCATATGAAATCCTTGGGTTATGATCATTCTAAAATCTACACGCAAAACTACAGGAGCTGCAAGGAACGCCGGAAGCAATTACCGACAGAGGCAATTTGTGCCGGACCTGGACAGAATATTATTTTCCCAACCACGGAATTCAAAGTCATCAGAGATAAGATTTGGAGACCGTCGGAATGGCCATGGAACATGAGAGCTGTTCATACCTAATTTGGGAATTGATTCCCAAAGGAAAAGCCTGTCCGCAGATTCCGTGACAGAGCTGTGGGTGATGTCAGAAGAAGGTAGGTTTCCAAAGTGCTCCATCAAAGCTTCTGCTGGGTTCTTTATTATGTCCCCATCCTTGGACGCCGTCCTTCTAGCTTGTGCTTCTAGAGCAGTCGTGATCCTGCTGCTGGAGTTCCGTTTCCGGCTCGAATCCTGCTTGTAACTAGTGCTCCGAAGACTAGAGGACTTTAATGAATGAAGCCGTTTAGGAGCGGTTTGAACCTGAAGACATGCGGCCTCAACGTCCCTCTTCTGAGAGTTCTGACTAAATCTCTCAGTATATTCGAACAAGCGAGGGCATTCCCGGCAGTTTGAGCGCGTAAATTCAGCATTGCAGCGGCCATTGCGATTGGTAATTAAGTTGAACTTCTCTAGTGTGACACTGTGTAGTCTACCTTCTGATGATGCGTTCACTTGCACACTAAAAACAACAATTGATGAAGGTGATGAGTTTACAGACTAAGAAATGTGAAGCAAACTGAGTACCGATCTAGAAGCAGCTTGAGGAAGTTGAGGAGGCTAAATCAGCTATAGAGAGTGCAGAATCCAATGGTAAGCTATGCGATGGAGAGCTAGCTAGCAATTGACAGTTAGAAACAGCTTATATTATCATGAGCTGGTTCAAGTCCAAAATTGATTGTAAGAAATGATTGAATGAGGAGTGCAGAAACTGAACTCGACTTTATATACCGAACAAAACTAGCTGAGGTTGATCCTTCGACGAACTACCTATGCCTGGAGATCAGGAGCTTCACGGCAGCTGGTTGAAGGTAACTTGTGCTTCAGGTAATTCCCGAATCATAGCAGCCAGGACTAGTACGAATGGTAACAACTAGGGATGACAACTGCAAATCAAAAGTAAAAGAAAGTATAACTACTATTTTCGAGATGTAATCGAACTAGGAGTGGTAGATGCATGGAGTGAGGTCATATTCTTTGCAGGTACCTCATGAGCTCTAGTGGTGATCAATCAGTGTGTGTTTGAAATTTGTGCGCAGCGAAACCTGCTGCCAAGTTTCGACGTTGCAGCAGGCATCTGTTATCTGCACATGCAGACGCTTCAAGGCTGCGACACAAGGTCTGTGCACACCATTTGCGCAAACAAGAGGCTGCGAACCTTTGCGAGTCATGGCCTGGGCCCTCGAAAGCTAGCTAGACGCTGCTTGCGCGCGTGCAGCAAAGACGAAGGAGGGCGGTGGGAAGCTTTGTCGCCCATGTCGTCAGAGAGTGAATCTGGGCGGGAAGCACTACGTAATCAACGAAGTGGAACTGGGACAGTTTTCCGCCAAATTGAGCGGTCAGCCCGGTTCCACTCAGGTGATGAAGTGGTATATGACTTACGGTGGGCGGGCGCATGAGGTCTAAAAAGTTTTGGTTTTTTAGTTGAACTGGATCAGTGGGCCCAGTAGGCTAGCCAGCCCTCGTATCGTCCACGTTTGCTGGTCTGGTTGTTCCACCAAGTTAGGTTAACTAGTAACCTGAACCAGTACCTCTACTGTACCTCTATACTGGTACCCGCACCTTCTCAAGGGAGGCTTCTTGTGTATTTAAGTCAGTGAGGATTTATTTTTTTTGGTTTTCTTTTTCCACATAATCTGTAAATACTATTTCTTTTACTTTTTCAATTTTGTGATGTAGCTATAGGTGGCAATCATCCATAGAAAATATTTTTTCTAATAAAAAGCTCAAGTATGACAATAGTCAATTATATATGAAAGTAAAATAATTAAGTATCCTTCTATATCATTCTTTGGCTACCTATTGGAAGTTTTTATACAAATCTGCTGATTTTATTTTATTTATTTTCTGAAACCTCTCAAATTTTGGGTCCAATTAAAATCTGTTGTATCATTGAAAATCATATTTTTCAGGTCATAATATTGCCAGAAAAAACATTCAGGGCTCTTATTTAGTGCCCAAGGGGGTTTGATATTTGTAGTGTGATTCATATTAATTAGATCATGTGTGCACCCACAACTTTTTTTAAAAAACTTTAAAGGAGCCATATTGATTGGCCCATCAGCAAATTTTTGGGAACATTGAGCATGCCCACAACAGAAGCACCTCTAATTGCAAAATAGAAACAAATGTGCTCCCCTAGATTTTACCTTTTCAATTTATATACATGGGAGTTGAACTTGGGCAAACCATATGGGACAAAAACCTAGGTGTTATTGGCAACATCTTGGGGAACGCATTTGGAACACTTTGGGAACTTGGGAACTTGATGGTTACACATTAGGAACAAGGGAGAAAAAAACAAAAACTCCTTGTCCCCATACCCCATTCAAAAAGGAAAAAAAAAATTGGATCAATCATGAGTGCATGCTGAGCCTTCCCATTGGCTGCATGAAATTTCTATTTTCAAAACTATTTGTTTGGCCATTTTTGGCCTAGGCTAATGGCAGGGGCAGAAATTTGGGGACAGAGTGGGAACCTGATGGGAACGTGAAGGGAACATGTTGGGAACAAAGGAAAAATGTAAAAAAATCCTCCCCCCACCAAAACTTAAAAGAAAAAAAATCAAGGCACTTTGAATGCATGTTGAGCCTTCCCATTGACTTCCCCTTCGCCAAATGGGGGGCATAGCACTATCAATTATTTTGTTGGCTCACTTGCAGTTTGGCGAGCTACTACACACCTCAAGGTGATAATAGATGACACCTGCTATCGTGCGATGGGGGAAACTCTGACCACAGGTCGTTACGCCTACGGTTGAACATCGATTGCAGCTTTGTTGAACCACAACATACGGTGGTAACCAAAAAATTCTTGCCTAAATTCAACTATGATAAATCAAAAGTTGAAAAGTACTAACTTGCCCTAACAACGAGTCTTGGAAACCTGTGGGTTGTTGACTCGATTAGGCATCTGGGGGCAGACGAATTAGCTGAGCTACTGTAGTAGTGCATGGGTGTTACAACAAAGTTTACTTTTGGCAACAAGCCTTCGAGAAGGAGGTGTAGAAAGAGACACTGCCATAAACCCTGGTTTAACATTGACTGCCGTACAACAAAACGTGAACTGAAGCTTTGGCTGAAAACCAACCTCGACTCACACGCCACTAAACATTAGGAAAGTAAACTCAAAAATTTATTAAAAAGGAAAAGACTTTTCTGGGAAACTATAAGAGCTCAACATATGTGTGCTTTTGCTAAGGTGGATGCACTTTTGTTTTGGAAAAAATACCGGCCAAGGGCACCCGTTATGGACAAGATCAGTGCAACTACGCTTTTGGAGGGCTTTCGCGTGCTAGTTGGCCAGTCTCCGCCACCCATACGGTTGCAGACTGATCATTTAGCTCAGGCGACCGAACCTCCACCTAGCCACACCTTGAACACAAATATCACACTTGTTGAATTGCTTCAGGCACTGAAAAAGTTACATAGGAACAAGGCTGCCGGTTTGGATGGTATGAAAACTGAGTTCATTTTGGATGCGGGAGAGTTGCTACACATGCCACTATTGACATCATTTAATTGCTTTTTGGCAAAAGGCTTTCTAGAAGCCCTTTCCACTAGGGTGGTCCATGCGTTCTTTAAAGGGCGCGATGCCTCTAAATTTGACAACTACATGGGGATAATGGTTGGGCCTATCCTAGCAAAGTTGTTCGCTATGATCCTTGATGTCGCAACCCTACTTTGGCCAAGTGTGGGGGTGAAACCCAACACTTGGAAAAGTTGGAGATTTGGAGTCCTCTGGGACTCCCGAATGTTCAGAGCTCAACAGCAAAGCTCAAAACACCTTTCATTGAAATGTTCTTGGTGTCATTGGAAAGGTCTTGAAACGTAGATATCGAAAATGGCCTCGCATTGGCCATTTGGACATCTGCAGCCCAAGTTATGGGCAAAAGAAGGGCCGGGAGTCAAACTGGCAATTTGACTCCCGACCACTAAAAGTCCGGAATCGACCATTTCCTGACGTCGCCTTAAAGAGTGCGACATGGCGTTGGAAAGATCTCGACGAGGGCTACAACTTTGGTTTAGACCTTGTTGCGATCGGACTCCACAATCAGGAGTTATGGCCGTTCAAAGTTCCGGGAGTCTAGCCGGGATAGTTTCAGGACTCCATTTCGGGAGTCCCAACAAAATGTGCCATTTGGATGTAGCCTCAGCGGCGAGCTGCAGAGAATACTATAGGGAGTAAAGTGGTGGCTTACTCCCGAGTCCAGGCCGTGGTGAGTTTTGTGTGTCTAAGTGCCCGTGGCAAGTCCCAACACGCAAGGGTGTCCCGAATGCTAAACTAACCTCTTGTGGTTGGTTTTTGGATGCAGATTCACATGAGCTAAACTAGTCCCTCTTCCTAGTATAATCCTAACTCGACCCTCTACCCCTTTTTAGAGTTGGAAGCTGGGAGCATGCCGCTAAGTCACAATTTCTGCAATTTGACTTTGTGAAACCCTCAAGTGGGTTTCGCCCCGTGACTTAGGAGCGCGTCACTTGACAAAAGGCTGAGCGAGTGGGCTGAACAACATGGGTTGCATGCCAAGGGTCAAGCTGGGTTTCGCAAAGATTATTGCATTACTGACCAACTCTTCATATTGCGAACTTTGATAGAACAAAACAAGGAAAAAAAGAAGCCACTTTATTGTTGCTTTGTGAACTTAAAAAAAGTGTTCGATATTGTGCCGCGTGAAGTGTTGTGGCAGGTGTTGGCTAGCCTTGGGGTGGAGGGACGCTTTTTGCGATGCCTACAAATGATGTATGCCAAGGATACCGTACGCATCAACCACCCAAGCGAAGGTGTCACCTCTAGCTTTAGGTGCCAGCAAGGTGTGAAACAGGGTTGTCCTCTCAGCCCCCTATTGTTTGGGCTATATTTCGATGCCCTAGAAGGGCGTTTAGACGGTAGAAAATGCGATGCACGGACTTTAGCAGATGTGCACGTATGGTTGTTTCTTTTTGCAGATGACCTTGCTTTAACATCGGAGTCAGAGGTGGGACTGCAACAACAGTTAGACGCACTCCAGCAATTTTGTGCTGAACGTGGACTTACAAAGAACATGAAAAAAACAAAAGTCATGGTGTTTAATTCCGTTGACCCATGCTAAGAGTTTGTGTTTGAAGGTGACATTATTGAGCATGTGTAGACCTTCAAATACTTGGGGATCCTGCTCGAAACTACCCTGAACCTGGATAGTGCAGTGGAACATCTAGCAGCTGCCAATAGGCGCTCGCTATTCGCACTTAATTGCCACTATGCAGAACTACATATTATGGACATTAAGTTACGCTGTGACCTCTTCAACACGTTGGTGCGTTTCACAACATGTTACACCTATGAAATTTGGGTGGACTCCAAGAAAATAGAGGCTATTGAAGTAGTGTATCAAAGGTTCTTCAAGTCCCTACTCGGGGTGCGAAAAACAACCAGCACATCCATCGTGCTGGCAAAATTTGGCAAATTCCCCTTTGAACACTTTGCATGGGGACAAACGTTGCTATACTATAACCGTGTGAACATAGTCACTAAAGATCGCATCTTAGGAAAGGCATGGGAAGCCCAGCTCGCTATGCTTGTTACAGGAAAGAAATGTTGGGTTAGATCCGTGAAAAAATGGTTACTCCAAAATCAGCCCCAAGAGGTGGCAAGTTTTCTGCCTCCGGTTCAATCACCACTGGAAATGAGACTTCAACTTGCAGCGACCCGTGCACTCCAGGCAGGGACTACTCAACTATTGTTGGGAACAGTTCCTAGGTCAATGCACATACATCCAACCCATCTAGCAAAGCTAGTGCAGCCAATTGGTGGTAGATCTACGATGAGAGGCCCGATCAACTAGGAGGTTGGGACCCCACCCCCTCTAGGTTTTCCCCACACAATGTTAAATGTAAAAAGGGTGAAGGATAATATGCAACTGGCTTTCATTGAAAAGCTCTTTACCAACCGCGAGATTGGGACCAACGTGCAAACAAAATACTTGCACTTCAAGGGTATGTTGTACGAAAGCGAAAACTACTTATGTGACATCAACTATGTTTGGCTACGAAAAGCTCTAGCCTGGTTTCGATGTGGCAACACGCAACTTGAGGCAGTGCTAGGTGCGTGGAAGGTCGTGTCATACCCAAAGAGGCTTTGTCGAGGCTGCAATTTGGGGAAGGTAGACGATGAAGAGCACTTGCTCCTTATCTGTCCAAATACATAGAAAGTTAAGGAACGCTTTTGTTCGACCCTACCCCTCACCCACACAAGCACTCTTGCTGAACTCATGTAGACTATGAACACGGTCGCCCTGGCCAAATTTGTGACATGTTGCCAAGACTAGAGGACAATCTGTCCTCCATGATCTATCTTTCGTCTAATGGATTCTCTGGTCCCAAACGGACGTAAAATTGTAAACAGTAAACAATAAACAGACTGCATGAAATTTCGATGTTCCAAAACTGTTCATCACCATTTTTGGCCTTGGCTAATACCCCTATGATAAACTGGGGGTACTTATTTATTGAGTGTTTTCATTTCTTATTGGAGTCCATTGAAAAATCATCAAGTCCTCAATAAATTTTCTCATGTGTGAAATTTGAGTTTTATATTCAATAAAAGTTGTCTTCAACATGAGCTTGTGTGATGAGTTCTTGTTTTGCAATCAACAAACCATTGGGACATTTTGTATTGTAAGTGTGTTGTTATTATTTATTTATTTTGTCCATTGAAAAAATTTCAAGTTTTCAATAAGTTTTTTCATGGGTGAAGTTTGACTTTTGTAAACAAAAGTTGTGTTCCACATGAAGTTGCATGCATGGGTTCTTATTTTTCACTTAGCAAGTCATCTAGACAATTTCTATTATAGGTGTGTCATAGCTTGCATTTTATATTTCAGGCATTAGGTTAATGAAAAAGCTGAGAGGGGTAGGAAAAAAAAGTGCAAGTTGTGGTTAGCACTATTTAATATGAATCACTATGTCTATATTGTGTATAGATTCATTCAAGAATATGAGGAAGGGGTGTGGGGGCACCCATTTCCCTAGCCTCACTTTCTTTTAATAAATAACCCTTCATGTCAATCCAAAAAAGAATCCAATGGATTTTTCATTGGATTTTTTTTTGTCTAGTGGAAGACTTTCTACAAGATAGGATTTAAAATTCTTCTTATTATTTGAGTTTTTCATTTAAACACATGTCACAACATCACATTTCTAAGATAGGTGCCTTTTTAGGTAGTTTTTAATAATCACAAAAACAATTGAACCAATGGATTCTTTTAGGCCCAAATGAATTATGGTTTCTTTTTCTCTTTATGGGAGATTAACTCTTTTTTTTCTTCCCAATTGTCATATAATCACATGTCCCATTTTCAAGTTCAATGCCCTTCTTGTATGGTTTTCAAACATTTATAGAAAAATATTTTGACCTAAAGGATTTTACTAGGTGATAGTTTCACATTCTAAGTCACCTTCATGCTTGCATAGCTTGCCTTTTAGGGGCTTTTCATATTTCAAGTATGACCAAACTTTCTATTAGCATGAAACCAACATGTCCCTTTCTTCCTCAATTGAATGTGGTCATCAAAGGAGTTTGTTTAAACATTTGTCCATTCGTCAATTTTAAGTATATTCATTTATAAGTTAATGTAGCAAATGTTTTCAATGTTTGAAAGCATTATGTTTTAAATTACATGTTGTCATAAGTTAAACCGTGTTACCATTACTTCAATCTTTTCCACACAATTGATAAGTCAAAAAATATATATCTTTTGGAATTAGCTTTCAACCCTAGCATCTATTTCCTCCAAAATATCCTCTAAGAAAATATGGAACATTCAAATATCTTCCTTTGGTCGGAAGACATCTATATTGGATATCATATCTTAATTCTTTTTCTTTTGTTTGAAACACCTATCATATATCTTGATTCTTTCATTGTTATACATCAACACAATATTATTATTTACAACGCATGATCATTGTATGATTATTTTGTTGCACATTGTCAAGTTATTGGGGTTTTATGATGATTAACAACATGTGAAGTGTGGAAATCAAAGGTTTAATGTGGGCTTGTGTTTCACATTCCATTTTCAATGAAGACATTGTATTCTAGAACTAAACTTAAGCCTTAGAAATTAGAAGTTGAATGCTTCTTTCATAAAGAATTGTGTTGTTGGTTGTTTTTGTGATGTTTTTCATCTTTTGTAGTTTTGTAGTTTGTTCTTGTCATGTTTGTTGTTTCTTTTCATTTTTTGGAATGCTTTAGTCCCTTACTATAGTTTATTATTGTGCTTTGGTCTCTCATTGTTGTGCTTCAAAGTTCAATCTCATAATGTTGTGTTTTTGTCCTTTACAAGCTTATTGTATTCTATTCAATGTTGGTTGTTCATCGATTGTTGTGAAATTTTGTCTTTTGGTGTTTTGTTCTAACTTTCAGTCCTTGATAATCTATCTTCAGATTAGTCAAATGTTCAATCTTTGAATGTAATCAATGGGTTGTATATTCAATTTTAGTCCTTAAAGTGTGATATCTTCTTTTTTTCAATCAATCTTAAGGTCATATGTTGAACATTTGTAAAGGATAATTTAGCTAGTAATGTTCAAGAGAGGATTGTGTATCATCGCCCAAAAAAACATTTGTGTATGTTGAAGATGTTGCCATACTTTAGATTTCTTTCACGTTCGTGTCATTGACTATTGTTGAAGTAACCATGGACCTTTCGCCAATTGTTTGTGATTTTTTTTTTGGTGGCACATAGCCAAATTTTTATTCTTATACCCTTCAATTAGCCATACACTTCATGATTCAATAGTTTTAATCTTGTCAAAAGTGTACCTATATTTTTTTAACAAAAATCACTCATTTGATATTTTAATTTTTAATATATAAAAGGGATGGCATTAATGTGACATCTAGCTTGCATTGAGTCAATATGCACATCAAGTTGACCTAGTGTTCAAGATCTAGACCTAAATCATCTTTTGAATTCTTTGATGGTGTTGGTGAGGATGGAGAGGTTTTAGCTCTAGGTTATGGTAAGAAAACATCTAGGTCCAAACTCCCCTACATTAGAAAACCTTAAGATGGGATAATTTTTTAGAATTAGTTATTTCCAATGCATTCATAGACTTTATGGTATAGTATTCAACTCATGCTTTGAAAATGGATTACAATAGTACAAGCAAGTAATGTTCAACATGAGTTGGAAAACTATTTCCTAGAAATGAAAAACAAGGTGATGGGTAGAGGGACTTTCATCACAATGTGGATATACAAGTCTAGAGAATATCAAGACTTCATATGGGTGTAAGAAAACAAGGCATCACAAACACGCTGGCCCTGCCAATAGATAAGATGTTTTACATGTACCTACTATGTCCACACTCTAAACACCAATAAAATCTGTTTCAATCTAAACAATCTAAACATTTTCACCAAAAAAATTGGTTCACATAATGTGAAATTGATTCTAATAAGGTAAAACTTCCAAAAGTTAAATCAAATGTGATAGTCCCTATACCTGTGGGGGGCAGGGCCCAATAAAGGTGTTTTGAACTTTGGGAGGTTAAGAGGACTGGGAGATGATCCAATTGATCCCTGATCTACACTTGCCAAATTGAATTTTTCGAGAGAAAATGGTGCCTTAAAAGATGGTAACTTATTCCCTTCCAATGTTGCCTACTAAATGTTGCAAGTTCCAGCTTAAACTATTTGTGCCAAGTTCCTCTCTTCTTTAAACTCACCCTATTTGTTATTACATGTACCTCTCCATCGGTTGGGAATTGAAGTTTTTCGATATCTTGTAATTAAAAAAAAAAGATGCAACATTGAATACATTATTCAAATTTCCCACATGAACAATAGGAGATTCTTCACAATTTCTTTCCCATACACTAAATTTGCTCTAACAGAAAAGATAAAATGTGTAGACAAAATTTTGCAATTCAAAATCCATCATTAGATTGAATAACGAAGAGTATGGGAATGCTTACATCTATTTAAAAGTATAGCCAATGACGAACGGTGGTCTAGAAAAAACATATGATAACCGTTCAATATATTGAAAATAATTGTGATTTGAAAGTATGATATTTGATGGTATGATCCTACCAAAGCAAGATGTTGGATTTGTGGATCGGATTACAATGTATCTTGAGCTTGGTTGCATTTTGTTTAAACCTTGCAAATTGTGATACATGTGTGGAGGTGTGGAAACAATTACTGACAACAATGTTGATAGTGATGATGATGATGATGATGATGATTCTACTAGTGACTACTCCTGCACAATATGGTACAAGATACCTAGAATACAAATGGTGATGCAATTCTAGATCTATCCTATTTCTAATTGCAATCATCCTTGTAACACCAATGTGTTCTTTTGATGGCCTATTGTTGATCACTGTACGATGACCACAAGCAAAACATGAACATTTAAATATCTTGTAAAACTATAATGAGATCAATCTTTGTGGCAAAACATTTTTAAAGAAAGTTTGTATGCCCATTTCACCCATATCAAACTCAATCATACTAGTAAGGCCATACCTTGGTGTGAAGATGTTGAAATTGCACTACTTGAAACACCATCTCTAGTAAAGACATTGAAGGTCTCTAGTTTATTTACAATGTAACAACTTTGGATTCCTGTAATTGTTTTAAATTGAAAAATTTTATTCATAAGAATTCCTATGGTGAAGGCTCCCAACTCTACATTTTCCAATTTTTTAACATGGACTTTATTCAGCCCTCCTTCGATGTTTGACTCCTGGAACAACCCATCCAATTAAGGAAATAAGTTTAGGGTTTAAGGTTTACGGCAACTCATTACTGAAAATTTAGATGAGTTGTAAGCAAACTTTGGAATAGGAATTTGCTACCTTCAAAAATAGTTGTACATTCTAACATGGAACACTTAAATATGGAATCAAATTACTATAGTAGCCAAATTCGTAAAATTATTTGCAGAAAAAACAAAACAAAAATTCATTTTAGTGAATTGGGTCACATGAAAATGTGTTCACAAAAATGCTAGAAATATCAAATATGGAAACAACAACATAAAGAAATAGAAATGCAAACCTACAATTTTGATACCTAATAATCTACACTATAACATGACTTGATTTCAAATCCATGTGTTGTACATATCCAAATTAGCATAATGTGCAAGGCAAGATTCAAGGAACAAATACACACCATCTAGTATCCCAAATTTCCCTACACAAGACCTCAATCAAAACTAGGCTCAATCTAGATACTAAATCATCTTATTTCCATGAAATTCCATGATATTGTCAAAAATTTCAAATGAAAAAACCAAATTTTGCAAACTTTAAGAAAAAATCATGTTGTGGAACTAATCCTCAGAAGCCTATGGTAGTAAGTAGAACAAAATACTCTCTAAGGTACACTGCAAGCTCCATAAGTGTTTATGGAAGGCAAAAATTACCTGAAAGACAACATTACAAACAAAATTGGAAGAGATGGCAAAAGAATGATCAACACATGAGGCACTTCCAAATCCCCAACAAAAGATCTTTGATGGTCAAATTTGCAAGCTAGTTGAATAAGTATCCTACCCCATTTTTCTTATTAGCATGGAGAGTAATGAGGCTATAAAGCCCCCCAACGAATGACTTGTGAACACCAATTTGTACCCCTGCCCATCACCATCATCAATTCCATGTCTTAGTATCCCAACCATCCAAACATTTCTACAACATCACAAAACAACATGAAACAATTCAAATACTGAAGCCATCACCAAATCCTCAATGCACCCATCTTCATGAATCAATTTTTTTTGTGCACAAAATGTTCATTCAAGTTTCAACAAGACATTGCACAGAATGAGCAAGTTACAAACCCCATCATAACACATTGTCCATACACCAAAGAGGAACAAGGCTAAAGCACAAGGGTTTAAGGTTTGGGGATATTGTTGTAAACAATTAAATTACCCACCAAACGATTATGAAATGTTTTTCATAATGTATCGCCTTCATGGTTTAGAAGCCAATGAATTGATGCTAGCATTCCAACATGTGCTACCCTACTTGAAAATGAACATACATTACAAGGGAAAATTGGAAGTTGAGAGTGTGTGAACAATTGAAAGATTTCAAAACAAAATGCTTGAATTTTGAAAACTAGATGGAGCAAAATGCAAGCCAAGGGTAATAGCCTTTACCCTTCCCGAAAAGGGACACTATGAAAATGGAGATTTATGAGAAGGTCGAAAGTGCCATTAGTGCCTCGAATGCCCATTACCACACGCTTGTGCTAATGGTGAAGTGCAACAAAATAAGCCAATTGTAACACTGCAAATTTAGGCATCACCTTCACCACATCCTACTCACTTATCTACCCACCCTCCAAATTCCACTATTTATTTTCAACAATTTTGCATGCGTAATCTACCTGATACATGATCTAGAGATTTTAGATGCAAAATTCCATGAGAAATAGTAAACCATTTTCAAAAATAGGCTACTAGCAAATTCCAAGGAGGTGGAGTGCATAATTTTAGATGTTTATGAACCTAAAGATTTTACTGGTGCAAATCATACAAAGTCTACAAAAATGCACAAATTTACTTCAAGGAAAGTAGAAATAGAATGTGAGTCCTTTTGGTATGCAACTAGAGCCCAACAAATCCATTCCAACATGTCCTCCAGTTCTCTTTTATATGATAATTATACTAGTCAATCTTCCTTGTCCAAATGGCCACAAATAAACAACTTTGGGCATCACCAAACTAAGAACTTCCATGAATATATATTGAATTTAGATCCTTTGTGCAAACTTCAAAGATTAACTAGAGCAAGAACTTATAGATTAGAAACAAGAATCCCATGAATATAATCACTAGCTTTTTCAAGAACAATGAAACTTTCCAGAGACTAGCAATGATTTGTGCTAGGGTCCATTTTTGTGCTCTGGAAAAACTCTTCTTTAAACTTGCTACAATTACAATTAGAAGTTTTTCAAAGCTAGTTGAAGCAACAAGTTCCTTTTCAATGCTTATTCATTTATCAACATAAGCTTCATTGTGGGTTGGTGTTGATTAGAAAGAGATTGTTGACTTCCTCAAGAAAAACCAACCAACTTCCACTAAACAAACTACATCATTAAAACAAGGGTATCATTGGGAAAATTTTCAAATGCACTAAAATAGTGGGAGGAAGATTGCAATATAGATATTCAACAATCTTCCTAAGACCCTAAACCCTAAAATTGGTTGAAATTCAGTAGCTTCTTGTAGACCATGAATTTGAAGTTGACAATTAGCAGAAGGTATAGATGCCACCCACAAAACACATTCAGAAAACCAATACTTTCAGCATGTTTTAATATGCCAAAGGCTTTAAAAACTTATGGCCTTGGGTTGTTAATGTTTGGAATTTTACCAACATACACATGAAAAATAACATTGTACAAGCCACAAGGATGTTTTCAGGTTTACGGACTTAGGCACTCTTTGCACCCTGTGGAAACTCATAATGTTATCTTGTTCAATTATGTAATTAATTATGCAATAATGTTTTTTAATCATTTTTTTCTCAATTTTGTAATGCAACCAAACTTATTAGTATCCCTTAACAAATTTCACCTTAATTGGTAATGTCTAGTTACTTTGTCTTATAGTTTTACACATGTGTATTACACCCCTCTTGCTTCACACATTCATTAAAGTCTTGCAAATTACAAACTTCTTGTAAACCCTAAAATAAATATAACAAATTCACTCATTCACATTATAACGAAATAAATCACTAATATCAATGATTAAACATGCAAAGGTTGCAACTTTGGGATGATATTAACCTGGCTCATACACATAAAAGTAGAATGCATTGAGGCTGTGGTATGTGAAGCCACAACCCAATTTGATTTAGGGTAACTCAATCTGGCTTCATATGAAAGCAATGTTTAATGTAAGCAAGGTCTAGGTGTAGGTTGATTTAGGTTGGGTTTCAAATTATACTTCGTCCCTAATGACACAAAATTAGGGTCAAATGCATGACTTGTGAATAGTGGTATCTCCATGAAAACAATATGCAACAATATTACAACTATGTTCTACCTCATTTTCTATCAATTTTGTTGTTTACATTCCAATTAGGTTTAGACATACTTATGATCACTATTGTCATTACTTGTCATTTTTAGCCTGCCATTGGTAGTCTAAATTAAAGGTAGTATTATTTTTGTAACCCAAAATGAAATCTTGATGTGCTTTGAATATCATACAAAAGGTAAACATTTTGATACAATAATCAAATACACTAATTAAAACTTACTTCAATTTCATTCCTAAGTTTCATCACAATGTTTCTATATATTTATCACTATCTTATCACAAAGAATTATAAGATGCACATCTATCTTTTCAAAATACATGACTATTATGGCTTTTTAATAAATCATTATGATACTTTTTACAATTCATCAATTGCCCATAAACACATGGGAGTTTCTAAGAATGGGCCAAAAGTAAATATTACGGAAAGGAATCTAACGTATAATCCAATTCTAGATTTTGAAAACACCCTTTCAAAACGATAAGTAAATCTATAATATCATCTAACAAGATCAATTCTCTCATTTGATAACCATGTTTTTTAGACTAAACAAAGTAAGTTAAGGAAAACAATGTTGATAATTGTGTCTTAAAACCTCTCAAACAAAATCCAATCTTATCATGTTTATTTTTACCCTATTTACATTGCCTTGTTTATTTTTACATTGTGATACCTAAACACATTTTGGGTTCATGTTATGCATGTTTCGGACATGTGTTGGGTACTTAATAAAACTTTTGCTAAAAACCGCTCAGGACTTAATAGCTAGCTAGGTATCTATTGCCTACTACCTAGGTACTAGGTAACCTAGGTACTAACAATAGAAGAATATTAGAAAAAAACAACTACCATTTGCAACGATATTCTAGTTGCAAAATGACATTTGCTACTAAAAATCCCCTATTTGCATTATACAAGTTGTATAAGACACTAGTTGTAATTGTGGATTAAAACATTTCCTTTATATCCTTTCTTATATCATATGACACATTTAGATGATGATCCTGAAGCATATTTGTTTCAATGATTGGATCTCCACTGTCTAACATAATTAAATTTTTTAAATGACAATTTAAAGGAATATTTTACTAACATGTATCAAAAATTAGGAATAAGTTTTTGTTTAATTGTCATGTTCATTTGTTACAATGGTCAATGAAAAAAAAATTGGATCATTTCAAAGGTTTGACTTTACATTTTTTTCATATATTTCTTCTTTGGAAAATGGGTTTGGATTTTGCAATGAAAAGATCCTTTACAAATCAAATTTCAAAGTTGAAACATATTGAAACTCCCAAAACTACCTATGGAGGAACCAAAGGTGATGTGATTAAGACTTGCTTCAATGTGGATTAATGCCACAACCTTGATGTTTCAATATGACCCTCATGATTATAATTTAATCTCAAGAATCTAACATAGATTATATTAAACATATGCACCATAAGAAAGATCACACAACAAAATGAAAATAGTAATAACATAAGTCTTGGTTTACTGTAACCTTTCACACAATAGGTTGACATGTTTAAGGGTCCTAGTAATGTTTTGTCATTTTTTATTACCTGAATTTAAATAGGATTTAATTGTAAGCTTAATTGCTTGTTCTTCCATTTTTTGTGTAATTGTTGGGTGTCAAAAAGTTAGCATGTTTTTTAAACAAATGTATTTTTGGAAAAGAAAAAAATTATACTTTTTTCAACCTAGGGGTTTTTTTTTTTTTTTTTTTTTGGCTACTTATTTTATCCTTAGGATGAGTTTAGCTTGCCAAACAATCAAGAATTTGTGAAAGGAAATCATAACTATTTAATCATTTGGATATTTCATCAACTTTGTTTTCCAATTGTATGGTTGCAAGTCTCAATTTTTCTTCACTTTAATGTACATTTGTAAGAAAATTGTGGCAAAAACACACCATACCTTTCTTATTATTTTGTAACCTTTTGGCATGACCATCACCTTTTTACCATTCCATTGCTTTTGATGGGGAATTGGTTACTTTGCCTTTTTTTCAAGTTCATCAAATTTTATTTTCATTTACATATTTATTTGGTCCTTGTGCCTTTCAATTCGCTTGTGATTGATTTTCAAAACAATTTGAATTTTTTATTTTAAAAAAAATCTAACCATCATTTGAATTAGTTAAAAAAAACCCAAAAGAAAAGGAAAATATCAAAACTAAAGGAGAAAAGAGAACACCAAAAAAATAAAAATAAAGAAAGAAGTATTAAAGAAGAAAAGAGAAGGGGAAAAGGTGAATGAAAAGATAAAGAGCTCCAAGAACATCATTATCAAAAAACAATATGGGTTTAAAAAGTTGCCCATTTAGGATTTGTTTTTTAGAATTTAATAATCATTGGAAATTTTCAAATAAAAAGTGTTTAAAATAATAATAATTTCATTAAACACACCCTTAATTTTAATTTGATAGAATTGTAGAAGATAAATATTTATTTTTAACAAACTATTTAATCTTATCATTTTAGTTACAAAAAATAATTTAAAACCAAGAGAGTTTAAAGGAATATATAGAATCCACTATAGGATATTTCAAATATGATTCCATGTACGTTCCCTATATATTTATTGTACTTTCATTATATTCCCCATATAGTCAATGTTTTGAACACATAGTAAAACATTACACATGCTAAATCAATGGGTTGTGCACACACAATGAAGAAGTCCCACAATTGAAAGGTGAAAGAATCCTAGTTGAGTGTGAAGCACTAGGGGAAAAAATGCAAAAACCAACAAAAACAAATTGGGAGGATTGGTTGAGTTGTAAACCTTGCATTTGCACTAGGTCAATAACATGAAGGGATATAAATTCAATGAACATCATACATTTCCTAAAACAACATATTAAAGAGTGTGATGGTGTAAATGTTCTAAGATGAAATGTTAAATCCAAATCATTTATTGACCAATAAGGGGCTTGAAGGGTGCAAGACACACACATGTGCGTACAATGACAAAAGGTCAAAAGTTGTTAAGCTTTGAAATGGGAGGGTGCCCTTATCAACATGAACTAAGGTTTCAAAAAGAAAAAGAACCAAGACCAAGCACAAATTAAAAAAAGTTGTGGTTGAAATTTTACAAGCCCAACTCCCTAGATAGGTTGCTAAGTGATGAAAAGTTAGGGCTTCCAAAGGATATTCGAAGAAAGTTATGATCTACAATCCCATTCAAATTATCAATTGACCCTAGACTTGAAGGGTACTCAAAAACTTGAGAAAGATATGAGTCACATAATGAGAGGAAGTCTAAGAATGTGAAGGAAGGGAATAGGCCATGTAACAAAACAATCCAAAAAAATCAAATTCATATGAAAAGAGGCAAAAGTTAATTAAAGGACTACACA
>Ga0209611_10007071_pt1 | contig 18079 bp, 17 predicted proteins | sample S1TSphgellanicum_3_FD_187693 | JGI IMG/M metagenome (GOLD analysis project Ga0209611, IMG submission 187693) | Host-associated microbial communities from peat moss isolated from Minnesota, USA - S1T2_Fc - Sphagnum magellanicum MG (SPAdes) (version 2) | ecosystem: Host-associated > Plants > Peat...
AAAAAAAAAAAATAAAAAAAAAAAAAAAAAAAAAAAAAAAAAAAAAAAAAAAAAAAAAAAAAAAAAAAAAAAAAAAAAAAAAAAAAAAAACTATTGCAACTTTGATGAAAGGGCCAAAATGTTGTAAACACATTAAAAAACCCCAATTTAATCATCATATGACCATTATTATTATTATTTCTAGAATGCTTTGAAATTCTAGCCCCTACTAGCTACCTACATTTCATAACCCTTCCAACTAGATTTTTTGAAAAGAAATAAACATACCCAAAACTGATGCTACTATGAAAAAGGGGTCAAATGTCATAAATGCATCAAAATACCTTAATTTGATCAAATACCCTTTTTTTTTTTTTTATCTTTTTAGAATGCTTTGAAATTTTGGCCACTTCTAACAACAAAAATTTGAAAACCCTTCCATCTAGATTTTTTGAAAAAATTTAAAAACACCCAAATTAATGTGAATTTGAAAAAGGGGTCAAAATGCCACAAACATATTGGAATACCCCAATCTAATCACATGGCCATAAAGTTTTTTTATTTTTCGAAAATGCTTTGAAATCTGGCCTTTATTAACCACCTATATTTGAAAACCCCTTTAGAGCATCTCCAGGGGTGCTCAATATGTGACCTTGTGAAAATATATTTCACATCCAAGTTGAGTTATGTACTCTTTTGCAACCCCACCCATAAAACTAAAACTCGAACATCAAATAGGTGGGGGACTACTAATAGCAAACCACCTGCACCAATCATTATGATGGGCCAATCGGAAACATTGAGCAGCAGTCAGATCGTATTTATTACACTCGTTTTTGCAGGTGCACAGCGTTGCTGTGCCGTGCCTTTTATCAGCTATGGCAACATGCACAATTATGTGAAGCCAAATCCATTCCCCTAAATCAAACTGACATACATAATTCCACAAAGCAAACACCCAAACAAACTCTAGTGTCATCACAAGTACAACAATACTAATTCACCTTATTTTTACATACCACACACAACCTTTTTCTCCTTGATGTTTGTCCCCATTGCATAGAATAATGCAACCTTTCGAGGTTTGGTACATATGCTCCTACCATTGCTCTTGCCTTTGGAGTAGAACATGTGCCCCTTATTACCTAGAGCCGTAGGCAAAGCCACATTCCACTTCAAATGTGACATTGTTTCTACCAACTTGCCGAGTTGTATCATATGCGCCCTATACATAATGTACAAGTCCACAATGGCGGTATCAATGACATGGAGCATTATTCGGTGCCACCATTTGTGATTTCACCTTCACAAAATATAATATCCATAAATTTAACCCTACACATCAAATTTATGCATGTGCATTTAATAATGCATTAGCATTGGCTAGTAGTGATTTCCAATGGACCAATTAGATTCCATTGAGTGGCAAATGACACCTACATGGTCAATTGGATTAAAAGTAATAGACAAAATGAAAATTAGTTTCTTGTCAAATCAAGAAATTCTAGCAAGCTTACTTGAAGCATGCATGTGGTAACAAAGTTGTCTTCTTGATCCTCTCTATGGATCAATGGTTAGAGCACTAAACCACCCCTTCCAATTAGTCTTGTAAGTCCTCGTGACACGCACCCCAACCTTCAAAAGATCCCAAAACAATGTAGGGTTAGAGAAAAAGTTATCACATGTGACAATGTAATTTTTGTTTTTATACCCATCCATCAATCCAATGACAATCTTGTGTTCAGCATCTTGCACCATAATAAATTTTCATTTTTTGCACAAACTTAGATTTAGCATTAACCAAACATCAAATCTTCACTTTCAAATGACAAGCTTTAATTTTCATGTATTGTCAAATGGGTGACTATCTCCCAATATATTTTATCATCATTTCATCTACACATAAATTATGTTCTACATTTTAGAATTGCCCACAAAGTTCATTGCATGCCTCAACTAACCATCTAATCTTCACAATTTTGTCATATAGCTTGGATCATCCTTATCTTCTATGATTGATTTTTTGTCAACTAGATGGATCCATTTAAGAATCGCTTCAAACCTAAACCTAGTCATATAATTGGCAATGACAAATGTCAACATATTTGTATTAGTGAACCCTAGTGTGAGGTACTCTCCTCATGGCCATAAAAATCAAGACTTTGATGAATACCCTCAATTTAAGAACAATAAGTTGTACCCAATTCACCCCTCATTTGGTGCCCCCTCTTTCTAGCTTTTAGGTGACATAAATGTTGGCGTAACACAAAACATTTTCAAGATGTTAGTTGGCCAAAACAAGAGGAAAAAATCAATTGATGTCTCACATAAGGGTAAAGAGGCGTTTAGTCCTCACCTTCCCGTACAACTAGCCGAATTTGAGTGATGGGAGAATTCCACATATTTTCTACAAACAATTATAACATTACCTACACATTAGAAAACTCAAATTCCAATTCATGGGTAGGATGTTGGGAATCTAGATACCATATTTTTGTGTTAGGAGACAACCACATACTATCTGACCGACCATTGGATTCAAGAATTCCACAAGAGGTGTTAAGTTTATAGTCAAAATCTTCAATGGTGTTATAAGAAACATCACAAAATGGAAACATGAGTGTATAACCCCAAACTCATCAAACTCAAGTTGCTCAATAAGGTCTAGGTCTCACCTACATTCAAAGAGGCTAACACATTTTCCAATTCGGTTTCTAGTGCAATAGAATCCTCAATGCAAATTGGGTTTATTTGACAATTATTTGCAATAGGGTTTATAGATGAATTGTTATTAACACCCTCTTGGTGGGAAAGGATTGGGATGACTTAAATCCGTCATGAAAAAATCCCCAAAAAACTTCCTAGAATTGCCACATCACCAAGAAATTTGGATGACGAAATTGTGCACTATGGCTACGAATGCAAAAGTTAGAAACAATTTAATACAAATTCAGAAAATGAAAGGTCATTGACATAAACTGAAATTCCAACCCTAAGTTCCACTTGTAGAATTGGGTGAGCCCTTGAAATTTATCCTAATCAAGTTTGAAGTTCCACAAAACAATTTTTTTGCAAGAAATTGAAATTAGCAAATCAATTTAATATTTAGTCTAAAGATATGAACATTACATCTAAAGGTAAAAGTGGCCATTCAAAAGTCCAATAACTATTTGTCCTTATATTTTTAGTAAAACAATTGACCAAAAAAGAATTAAAAATTGAACAAACGTATATTATCTGATCTACCATATAGTTTTATTTTTTTCCCTAAATAATGAATGCACCAAAAGAGAGAAAAACAAGAAATGTGAAGATGAGGGCTAGTAAAAAATCACAGGATCTAAACTAATGAACAAGATTTTCTAGATTTAATTATTTTTAATTTGAAAATCATTAATTGAAGATAAATTTCTCACACCAATCAACCTTCTAGAAAGTCTTGCACCATTTTTCAAACATTCCCAACTACACAATTGGGCTATTCACTCCATTTAAAGATTTTTTCTTGTTTTGGCAAGGTATGTTTGATTTTTTTTTAGTTTTTATAGAAGTGTATGTCCAATTATTTTGAATATTTCATTTGGTATATTTGTAACGTATAAACTACTGATTTTAAATATTTTTTTAATTGGAATTTATATTAATTATGTGACTAACTACCAAAACATAATGGGAATTTACTTATATTACAAAAATTCCAAAATTTGGCAATAAAAATCCTGTAAAAAATTAAAAATTTAACCATTTTCTAATGTTGTGGGGGCATGGCTTCTTCATCAACCATTACTACAAAATCCCACCAAAAAAAAAATCAAAAGCTCCAACATTGCCATGAATTTCCTAATGTGTTTTTTTTTGTTTTTAATGCTAGTTGGGGAGGAGGCATCAATGCTTACTATAATGCATGGCATTGAAAATTTGGGATTTAGATTTTCATCATTGCCAATTGCTAAATGATTTAGATATTTTGCATAAAACAAATGGCAGGGCACATTGATGTTCTCCAATGTAATAGATGGGGCAATGTTGAATTTTTGAAACATTACAAATGCAACTGAGAAAAATATGCACAAAAGTCGTCATCTCCATGGGATTCTTCACCTATTGGCATCTTTTCAAATTGTGTAATTGCTCCAAGCTTTCTTATTGCAAATGTGTCAAATGCAAATTTTTGTTGTTTCTCTAACCCACCATTCTCTTCAAAAAATGTTGAGCTTGTTGGAGAAGGCAATCGCACACCTTTCATTTTTTCTTTATGTCCATTCAAACAACTAGGTGATGTACCTCCAAAATAAGAAACAAAAGTTTTTTGGACTTGGATTTTTTGGCCACAAATCACCCTTGGGTTTTTTCACTTGCAAAGTTTTTCTTCATCAACAAGGAGCAAGACTTGATTCATAATCAAGTCACTTTGATTTTGATCTTCTCTAAGTCAACATTCTAGTTCTTGGAGTACTTTGGAATGTATCTCCTCTCTAGAATTAGAACCAACAAATTTATTATATCTAGAGTGTTAAAACCTCCAACCTTGAAAAAGTTGTTTGTTGAAATTATTATTCAAGTTGTTCTTGCTTATTAAAAACTTTGATCACTTAACAAGCTAATCTATAACAACATTAGGAACAACATTATGAAGTTATGAACTAGCTGGGAATGCACGACTATGTTTTTTTTAATATTTATGGGCAAGTTCTTGAATCAATAAATTGGATGATTAGTTTTCCTTTTTTTTAATCACACCTTGTCTTGTGTCAAATGGTTATTTTCTCAATAATTGGTCAACATTGCCTCAAGTTTCAATGTGAATATTCGATACTCAAATGCATATTTCATTTCAATTGGTATGAGGTAATTGTCTATTCATGTTTATACACAGAATCCCACCTTCAAGAAACAAGTTATTAGATAAACTCGCTTGATATGTCCATGTCAAGAGGATTTGAATACTCATGTTCATACCCAATGTCCAAATTGAAAAAACTTTAATCCCACTATCTAATTGATATGTTGAAATGGACATACATGCCCACCATTTGAAACAACCACAAAAGTGTTTATCACATGACCCAACACTCACCAATACATTATTCATTGGAAAACCAATATTAACACCGAGTTGTGATTCATTCACAAATGAGCCACAACAAGTTACCAAAGTGGAGATTGGGGACACCCATTTCAAGGTGAAGAGTAAGGAAAGATCTTTGGGATTTTTTGTTTGAAAAGGAAATGAATGTATTGACTAATGGAGAGTTTGAAAGGACCAAGTGGTTGGCTCTTTGAGAGTTTGCTCCAAACCCAGTTCCAAAATGGACAAGAACTTACATCTGAGGAAAAGCCACATTGTGGTTTGGAATTGGGAGGCAGATTAAGAAGCAACCCTGAAAAATTTGTAATCTGAGCTTGTGAGTAATTATTTGCATCCTAGCTGAAGTGCCTCATGTCCCATGATAACTTTTGATGGTGAATCCACTCTGCTGAACCCTCTCTCTCTTCTAGCTCTACTTGGATTGCAACCTACCCATTTCCTCTAAACTACAAACTACAATCATCTTGATCTTATGCACGAAAAATCTTTACCATCACAAAAACCTCAAAAACCTAAAATCTATGAGCTGCAACTCACTTCAAATAGTTTTCTCACTTGCATGTTGTGAAAAGGCTGAACAAGCAATCAGAGAAGAAACTCCCAACTGAGATTCTCTGCAATCCTTTTTGTCAAGGCTACGAAACAAAAAGGAACTTCAGCAATTAGTTTTGCAAACTATAAGGAAACTCCCTTTCTCAATATCATTGATTGATTTCATGTGTATGTCCAGTTTAGTGTGCACAATAAAGCTCTGCAAATCCATCTGAAGAATTAATTCAGACCCAAAAAAGCTCACAACAAAATCTCTCCTCCCACACCCTATCAGTCACATCCTCACATTGGAACATGACACACCTACATCATGCTTCACATTCACCAGTTTCCAGATGAGTCTCCTGAGATCACTGATAGCAGTAGCTGGTCCTCGCAGAAATTCTGCTCACCATCTTTCCTGACAACTTTGCAGAAATCTCAATTTAGATCTTTAGCTGTTTCCTGCATGTTTCTACATGGGCAGAGTTGAAGCAGAGACAAACAAAACTACATTAGCTGAATTCATCATCAATCATCATGCACAGCATTCTTTGAGATACACAGATCTTTGTGATGATTTGAAATTGAATCCATGTTTCTACAATCTGCTTCTCGAAATGCAACAGAAACTCAGGATGCAGATTTCTGTATAAATGGTTTGCCAAAAGTTTTGGGCACTAGCAGAATGTTAGATACTTATCTACAAGACTAAACCCCACTGTCGGGGAGCTGATGATGAACTAGTGCATAGTCATGGCAGCTTGTCACTGCTATTCTGTTCTGACTCTTTGTGAGCAACTCTCATAAGGCTGCAACAGCACTCATTGTCATGTTACCTTCATCTTGTGGAATAATTGCAACAAGCTACAATAGCAATAATGTTGGATTTAGTAATAAACTAAGATTCAATAGGATTTTCAACAAGCATTGTCAAGCAGAAATATACTTATATATTATTTATGGCTTCTATGCAACATATACTTGGATTGGAGTTTGTGAAAAGCGTTTGGTTTTTCTCTTCTCTTCCTCATTTCTTCTTGTGTTCTTTTTGGGTTTTCTTTCTTCTTTTGTTCTTTCCCTTTTCTTGATGTTTTCCTTTGTAATCACCATTGCTCTTTTTATTTTGTTGAGCTAACTAACATTTATGGTAGAGTCCTCCCATCATTATTGTCACTTTCATAATAGACATTTATGGTGCATTCACACTTGATGTTAATAAGTTAGTGTTAAATGAAAGTCTAGGTGGCATCTTAGGTGGCACCTAATGTTAAATGGGCAAATAGCTTAATGTTAAGTGAATGTTAGGTTAACATAAAATGTTTATGGTAAGTAAGTGTAAGTCCTAAACTACTAGCATGGTGCTAGGGGAACTCAACACTAAAGTCCTTAACACCAAGTGTGAATACACCTTTAGTTAGGTTTGAATGAAATGAAACATCAAAACATCATCCGGACCTTGGCATTTTTTCCTTGGTTGCTTCGAACTATATTCCAAACTAACACTACTTATGGGTGGGGTTTAGTATACAAACCATTGGGCGTCTTATTAGTGTGAAGGTTCCCAAGGTTTTCCAATTAACATTGGCCATCAAAACAAATTGTTTCTTTAGTGTTGTTTTGTTGCAAATGAATAACGATTTTGGATTGTGCACTAAGTTGTTGAAAGCAAGAATGCAACAATGAATCTAAATTTTGCAATGAAGGATTGTTGTAGGAGTGGGTGAAGAACATTAGACAAATGTGATGTTTGGAACATGTCTAGAAGGATGTTGGATATTCATTATTTAGTTTTTTTTGTTGATATTGTACAAAGTATCAAACATAATATGTTGGTATTGTACAATTTTTCAATGTGTTTGTGAGAACACAAGTTTTACATTTATGGTTCAACCCTATGGGACCTCACTTTAAAAGCTTACTTAGGTGCATAAAGCACTTGCTTTCTTTTTTCTTTGTTATCAAATATATATATATATATATATATATATATGTTTTTTTACAACTTGGAAGATTTCTTCAACTTTATAGAGCATTGCTCTTATCTTCATCTTTTCCTTTACATAATTTAGTTATATTTCAAAGATTTCTTTATCCTTATCTTTCATCAACATCATCATTACATGTAGAGCAACCTATTAGAAAAAGGAGAGAGCAAAGCTACAAGAAGATGAGAGAAAATGATTGGCCAAAGTGGGAAAGCGAGACATAGATCAACTACAAAGAGATTGAAAATATAAAGATAAAATGATAAAATTTCAGTTTTTTTTTTTTTTTTAACATAAGAAAAAGGTTGCCCTCTTGGCCCTTCCATTTTTATTTTTATTTTGGGTGTCTCACCCTCGTGCCTAGGCACCTCAAAACATGAAAATGCATCTAGGGCTACCCTTCTCCTATACAAAAATGCACCTTGGGGCCCCAAGGCATATTGATTGTGTCACTTTTGGGTTCATTTTTTAAAAACATAGTAGACTAGGAAGCATTCATGTCCTTTTTCAACATGCCAGCCACATGCATGACAACCCATAATCCTCGAGGGGCAGTAAAAGGATATTATGTTGTTTAAAGAAGAAGAGTACTTAACAATAAGTTGTAATGTGGAAAATGTTCACAGAATGTTCTAGTCTCACATTTCATAACACAATAAGTAGTCAAGTCGTTCACCAAATTGTGTCATGAAATGTTCTGTTATCATCACTACACCAAAAATGTCATTTTACGACTAGTCCTGTACAATTACAAGTGAATAAACAACTAAAAATGACATAAGCAATGATCGTAATCAATTACGAATGACATAAGCAACTAGTATAGTCAATAAGGACTAGTCATAAAATGACATTTCTAACGTAGTAACGCACATTTCTTGACACATGAAATGTTGTGTTCTCACATCTCATAACACAATAAGTAGCCCATCCACGAAAGATGGTGAACATCATGGAAACAAGCAGCTGTTCATTATGCTGGGTATGCAACCCACCTCTAGCAAGCAGCCTTGTCCAATGCCAGTAGGTTCCTCCCAGGGATGGAATCGTCGTTCTTTCACCAAACATGGTTAACATCATGGAACAGGCAGGTAGGTGTTCATTATGCTGGGTTAATGTCACCCCTAGCAAGCCCATTTTGGCTGTACTGGACTCCCCCGGGGGCTGGCTGTCCCAGCATAATGGGCAGATGCTTGCCAGAACAAAGACTTCCAGCCCCTTAGAGAAGAGCTGAAATAGCAAGTCTGATATAGAATTGGGAATGAGCTTGAAATTTGGGGGGATGGGTTGGGTTGGTTGGGGGCGGGGGTGTAGTTCACAATGAGAGAGGTTCAAAGTCACAATTTGAAAACTCATGATATCATACTCCAAATGAGCAATGTGTGTCATTCTTAGAAGAGTGCTTGCTGGCTCTCTGAAAGGGTGGGTCTTTAAAGATGCACAATAAGCAGTGAGAGAGGAAGAGAGGTGGATTGATCAATTGATCCCATGTGAGGAATTGAGGCAGATTGATCCATTGATCTCATGTGAGGAATTGAGGCAGATCGATCCATTGATGTCATGTGACGAATCAAGACAGAAATTGATCAATCTCATATGAAGAATCAAGACACATTGATTGATGTCATGTGAAGAATCAAGACAGAAATTGATCAATCTCATGTGAAGAATCAAGACAGAAATTGATCGATCTCATGTGAAGAATCAAGACAGAAATTGATTGATCTCATGTGAAAAATCAAGACAGAAATTAATCAATCTCATGTGAAGAATCAAGACAGAAATTGATTGATCTCATGTGAAGAATCAAGACAGATTGAGCAATCTTATGTGAAGAATCAGGGAAGATGATCAACCTCACGTGTGGAATTGAGGCAGATTGATTGATTTCATGTGAAGAATCAAGACAGAAGTTGATCAATCTCATGTGAAGAATCAAGACAGATTGATCAATCTCATGTGAAGAATCAAGGCAGATGATCGATCTCATGTGCAGAATTGAGGCGCATTGATTGAAATTTCATGTGCAGAATCAAGACAGAAATTGATCAATCTCATGTGAAGAATCAAGGCAGATGATCGATCTCATGTGCAGAATTGAGGCGCATTGATTGAAATTTCATGTGAAGAATCAAGATAGAAATTGATCAATCTCATGTGAAGAATCAAGGCAGATGATCGATCTCATGTGCAGAATTGAGGCACATTGATTGAAATTTCATGTGAAGAATCAAGACAGATTGATCAATCTCGTGTGAAGAATCAAGGCAGATGATTGATCTCATGTGCAGAATTGAGGCGCATTGATTGAAGTTTCATGTGAAGAATCAAGATAGAAATTGATCAATCTAATGTGAAGAATCAAGGCAGATGATCAATCTCATGTGCAGAATTGAGGTGCATTGATTGAAATTTCATGTGAAGAATCAAGACAGAAATTGATCAATCTCATGTGAAGATCAGTTGAGATATGTGAAGGAAGAAAGGAGCAGGCTGTCAATCAATGGCAATAGACATGATGACTGTCAGTGTGTTTATCATGGATCTCTCTAGACTTCTTCATGCATCTCTTCCACCTCAGGAAGTCTTTCTCAGTCGTGAAGATGGTTTGCTTTTCGAGGCTTTTAAGAGATTGCAACTTCCTGTCTGGATTTGCCAAATCATCCTCTCTGCTGAGGAAGGATTGAGCACTCCCAGAGATGAATTCCTTCCTGTAAGTTTTCAGTTTGCCTGCAGATCATGCTTTCCACCACAGCTGGGGATTGTTACTCTGCAATCACTTCCAAGAGACCTGATCACTAGGATCACTGATGCTGATTCAGGAAGCACAGTGAGCTGGGCCCATTTGCGGTTTTTTGTACATGAGGAGATAGACGAAACAGACACTGTAAGAATCAACCATCATGTCTGCTGACAATTGTGATGGATTGCAATCTGATTGTGCCTTGATCTTGGCCTCAACTATTGCTTGCTGCTTGCAGTTGATAGCTTTTTTTTTCTGTTTTTTTGCAGCCAAGGAAAAATTTGGTCATTGCTTCATGACAATCTATCTGGAAGTAAGTAGTACACAAAGGATTTGGAAGCTGCCACAACCCAGCAAGCAGGTTCTTGCACGGATCATGGACCCTTGGAGCTGCTTGTGACCCCAACTCTGGGAGAAATACCTGAGGCAGAAGAAGAAGAAGAAGAAGAATGATGAACTTGGCTTTGGGTGATGGAGTTATGATCTTCCAGTGCAGACTGATCATCTGCCATAGATCCAGGATCACCCATGAGGCCTGGCGCAGCTTTGAACTGGCTTTGTTGTCTACCTGTTGGTCAGCTGGAGCTTGGAGGGAGGCCGGACATTGCGCCTTTGCCAGAGTGGGACAATGTCTTGCCTTGGCTGGTAAGGTCGGACAGGATTCACAGGCATAGAAGATGCTCCAGTAGCTCGGAAGCTGTCGATTGCTGCAAGAGCAGCTGAGCTACTATCATAGCGTGTGGAATGGAACTTCTGGAGAAGAGCAGTATGGAGTGCTGTCTCGCGCAAGCCAAGCTCATGGCGCAGCTGCTCCTGCTCCTCTGAGTCCTCTTCTGACTGCATTGAGAAGAAGCTGCTGCTGCTACTGCTGCTGTGGGAGTCGGTCTGATCGTCGCGCCACCTCTCGCCATTGTCGAAATTCTTCGCGTAACTCTGCGCATCATAGTTGGTCCATTCGCGAGCCGATACAGGATGCACAATTATCATGTGTCGCTTCGCGTTTGCGCGCAGCTTCTTGAGCATTCGCTTCCACATGGGTGCAGGCTTGAAGCTCATGCTGGGCTCCAAGTTTGCAATCTCCTCACCCGCTGATCTCCCGGTGGCCACTGTCCACTGCGCAGCAGCAGCAGCAGCTGAACTCTCTCTCCTTGACGACTTCTTACCCCAAGCTCCAGAGCTTCTGGATTGCAAAAGAGACATGGATCTCGAACTCAGCAGGCGGCCGAAAGCAACAGCAGCAGTCCGTGCATCTCGAGCTTGTTCATCGAGAACGGATCCAGAGCTACTATCTGGAGCTGCTGATGCACCATGATCGGTGTTCCTCAAGAGCTTCGAGGTTGGGGATTCCGGGCCTCCTGTCGCTGCTGTCGTCGTCGTCGTCCACCTCCAGGAGCCGAAGCAGCTGGGTTGAGTCATGAGAGCAGCTTCCCTGTACAAGCTTCTGCTACTACTTACTGTGGCGCTCCCTTGTCGCTTGAGCGCGGGGATGACAACTTCACGGCCAAAGCTCGACACACGACGTATGGAGCTCGAACGACCTAGTCGAAAGCTGGAGGAGCTGCCGGCTAGTGATGAGACGTCATGCTGCCTGATCGGCTCTGCAAACTCCTGGCTTATTGCTGCAGCCATCGCCAGAAACCTTGTTGTAGCTTGCTTGTTTGCAAAACGTCGCCGCACAACAATCTGCTGCAAGCAATCCTTCCTTGGAACCTGTAGCTGCTGCTGCTGCTGATCTTCAAAGACTTAGAGAAGGCATGTGTCCATTACTTCTTCAATCAGAGAGCACCCAATTCCCAGCTTGAATGTAGCTAGCACTTGAACCTTTGCCTTGCGCAGAACGATCCTCATGGAGAGCTTCATTACTACGATTCCACTGCTGCTGCTGCTGCAGACAGTGAAACAGCAAAACACCAGAAACGATGATCATACCAAACGAAATGACGAGTTTGCTGAAATCCCAAACGATCCAAATCTCTACTGTTGCTGGAAAATTCAATGATCTCAAGCTCCAGGGGTGAGCTTTCCTTCCATGGGGTGGAAGAAAGCAGTTGCACATCCAACACTGAGGAGCTACTACTACTATCTTCTGATTGCACCTTCATCTCTCTCCCCCACCCTCTCTCTCCCTCTCTCCCCCCTCCCCCCTCTCTCTCCCTCTCTCCCTCTCTCTCTCTCTCTCTCTCGCCAACGACTTCCAGAGGCCGGCAAGATGGCCTCCTGGACAAGGTCTAGGAACTGAAAACCACAAGGTCCAAAAACCTAAAGCTATACATAGGTAGGTTAAGAAGGTAGGTAGATATGTAGGTATGTAGGTAGGTAGATAAGTAGGTATGTAGGTAGGTAGATAAGTAGGTATGTAGGTAGGTAGATAAGTAGGTAAGTAGGTAGGTAGACACTAGATACCTAGGTAGAGAGGTAAGTAATTAGTAAAGCAGGTGGGTCCATATTTAAGTAGAATAGTTAAATAGATGAATATATATAGGGTTAGTACCTAGTTGAGTTATACCTAAGAGCATGCCCAATGGTAGCAATAACATGCCCCTGTATAGTTTTTTATTTTATTTTATTGAAGATTTGCAGAAAAACACCATGAAACTGCTTGCTAGGAGTTGGAAAAGTACTTGGAGGGCCAGTACCAGGAAATGATTTTTTTTTTCTCAGCAATGAATGATTGTTTCTCATTGGCCAATTACAAATGATTGGTGTAGGTGGTGAAAGTTAAATAGTCTCTCTCTCTCTCTCTCACTTTGTACAATTCATTTTTTCACCTTCATGGGTGAAGATGACAATGAAAAAACTAAACGGTGCATTGCTTCAAAGGCCGAAACCGTTCATTGCTTTCGATGAAGATGTCATAAGGTGATGAAACAACAAGGTTTCTTGATTCCCACAAGAGATGGTTATGTCCAGTAACCGACCAAAGTGCGCTGAGACTACTACTGTGGAACGAATAGTCTCAGTGCTTGCGGGCTTTAATTATTCATAATAACTTGCCCACTCTGTTACCAAAGTCAGTAGTAGAGGTTCGGTTTTTAAAAAACATTGGAACAACAACACTAGTACTCATGTGTGGATGGATTCTACATACAATTTTTCTCTTTGTGGGTGTTTTGGACTTTCTTAGAGACTAAGTCATTCAGCAGCCTAGAATGTACAACATGAAATCATGACAACAGATGAATGATTGAAATAATCAATCAAACAATCATCTAGTATGAGTTCAACACAAGTTCAATTACATAATATTTCTGGAGGAAGCTGGCATGTTAGCCAATTGAGGGGAGTTGAGTTGAAAGCACTGTATAACAAACAATCTGAGTCTCTCATTCATTCACTGGGTGGGTCCACAAAATACTACTTGCCTTAGTAGTAGTAGCCTAGCTTTGGGTTTGAAGAGGTGGGGGAAGGACTGGGGAGGGGAGGATGTGGGGGGACCTGCCTGATCAATGAATGGGTGCAACTCAAAGCTTGATTTTCTTAGGAAAGATAGGAAAAAAGTGAGAACTTTGCTCCCTCCTGCTCACCATAGGTAGTAGTAAGTACCATCTGGGCAGCTTTGTTGTTCAAACCCTAATTATATTATTTGTAGAAATGTTGAAATTTTTGGGAAGTGCACTTGTGTGTGTGTGTGTGTGTGTGTGTGTGTTTTTCTCTTTTCCAAAAAAAATCTTCCTGTTTTTTTTTGTTGGGGTTGTTGGTGAAGGAAAATAGAGAATCGAAGGTTCTAGTTTTTTGACATGCAAACTTCAAAACTAACTAGATATTGGATACACCATGTTTTGAAGCTGGCTCTGTACTACTGAATGAATGAAGAATGTGGGAACTGGATATGTTGTGCTCTGTGTATGTGTGTGTGTGTGTGTTCTTTCTAATGCTTCTCAGTCTTTCAAATGTGATGGATGAGAGTAGCATGGGTCTCGAAATTTGCATATCCTGTCGGCATGCTCCTGGACAGGATTAGCCCTCATTTCCTTTTTTACTGGACCACCTTTTTTTTTTTTGCTTCTTGTCGAGAGTTTTCCATGTGCCAAAGAAAGAATCAGCATCTTGTCACATTTCTCTATCTCTCATCTTAGAGAGCAGTGTGTCTTTTCTTTGTCTGGGCCCTCACAAAGCACTACCAGCATCTTGTCAAGTTTCTCTATCTCTCATCTTATTAGAGAGCAGTGTGTCTTTTCTTTGTCTAAGTCCCCCCAAAGCTCCACAAGCATCTTGTCAAGTTCCCCTATCTCTCATCTTAGAGAGCAGTGTCGTTTTTCTTTGTCTAAGTCCCCCGAAGCTCCTCAAGCATCTTGTCAAGTTCCCCTATCTCTCATCTTAGAGAGCAGTGTGTTTTTTCTTTGTCTGGGCCCCCCCAAAAGCACCACCACCACCACCACCAAAGTCAGTGTTCTTTCTTTGTCCAGGCATCCCTGGCACCACCATCACTGTTGAGATCAGTGCATTTCTTTCTTTTTCTGGGCCCGTATAGCACCACCCATTTTGCTGCCTGCATGGACCCCATGCATGCTGTCTGCTCTGACACAGTTCTAGTCCTATCAGGTTTTGGGTGCCAAAGTGATGAGTTCTGACACTACCCATCTTTGTTGCACGATGAGTAGAGAGACGTTCTGGAAACCCTTTTTTTTTTTCTTTCTGGGTCGGTTCTGTAGACTGGGCTGGGGATCATGACACTCCATTCAGAACAACCAAAAAATTTAAGCTTATCTAACTTACAAATCTTCAATTTTGAATGCAAGCTTGTATGCATTAGTGAGTGTCAAACTTATGCTTATTCTCTCAGTGGAGATTAGAGCTAATAAGATAAGTGGAAAATCAGTCAGAGCATTACATATGGTTGGTCTGAGATTAGTGTTTGCTGATGAGATTAGTAGCTGATTTAGAAAATGATTCTGCAAAGGTCATTGTTTTGATCAGCACTCATATCTGACAAGTCTCCGTGCATTTTGCATCACATTTTGCTTGGTTTTCTCAACTTTCACATGACATTCCTTGCATTTTGTGACCTCATGTTTTGCTTGGTTTTTCAACTTTCTCACAACATCCCTTGCATTTTGCATCACATTTTGCTTGGTTTTTCAACTTTCACACAACATCCCTTGCATTTTGCATCACATTTCGCTTGGTTTTTCAACTTTCACATCCCATCCCTTGCATTTTCCATCACATTTTGCTTGGTTTTTCAACTTTCACATCACATCCCTTGCATTTTGCATCACATTTTGCTTGGTTTTTCAACTTTCATGCAACATTTCACAACTTTTGACATAAACAATAAGATAAGTGGTTGATGTATAAAAGGGGGCTTCAAAGTTAAATGAAGGATGATCTCTTGTCATTCATTCCATTATAATTAGTGTTGATCATGATAAGTCATGATTTCAAAAACATTTTAAAAAAAGGTTTGCCACCCATTATTAAAAACAAGTTTATATTTATACCATAGTACGTTGGTAGCTTCAACACTAAAATTATATTATTTTAGAAAATGCTGAAATTTTCACCCAAAAAGAATTCAAAGGAAGAGAATTTTGTGAAGAAAATATTGAACCTTCAAGGCTAGTTTATTTAATGAAATGAAAATGTCAAAAACCAATTAAGTATTTAACAAGGGGTGTGTCACATTGTGGCCTTGCCATTTACATTAAAAAGTATCTTAAGGCAAAAGAAGAATTATGGAAACTCAAATATTTCACCATGCTAAAATATAACCTTCAAAACAATCCTCTAAAAGAAACCAAAATCCTTCAAGATATTCTAACTCTATAATAACTAATCCCCAAGTTTCAACACAAGCCAAAATATCATCTTTCAAAAATCCTCATATAAAAATAAATAGACCTATTATTATTACCTAGGGGCCAAAATCCCTTACTACCATACTCTATAATTAATCTCAACACAATATCCTTTTGCCTTGGAAGGCAAGGCCAACAAACCCATGTCAAAGTTACCAAGGTACAACCCTATATATCTAGGGTTGATTGTGTTTGATTATTTTCCCTCTAGGTATCATGGGGAATTTTTTTAAAAAATAAATAAAAATAAAAATCAGTGCAGGTCTTTTTAAGCTCCATTTCTTTGTTGAAAATATGACAAAATTTGTTGTAAAACTAACATTGGTCACTTTGGGTTGACAAAGGTTGGTTAGCTAGTACCCATCCAAAAAGGGCTTTGTGTCCATCTACATATCATCACTACATGTCCATCAGTGTCTTTATTGCCCTTGCCTTTTATAAGGCAAAAGGATGATATTGTGTTTAGATTCATTAGAGAGTATAGTAGCTTAAGGGATTCTTGCCCCTACTAGGTAATAATAATAATAGGTCTATTTATTTTTATATGAGGATTTTTGAAAGATGATATTTTGGTTTGTGTTGAAACTTGGGGATTAGTTATTATAGAATTATAATATGATCTTGAAGGATTTTGGTTTTGTTTTAGAGGATTGTTTTGAAGATTAGGTATTATTTTTGCTATGGTGAAATTATATTTGAGTTTCCATAATTCTTTTTGTTTTGCCTTAAAGATACATACTTTTTAATGTAAATGGCAAGGCCACGGTGTGACACACTCCTTTGTTATTAATTCATTTGTCCATCAACATGATGCAAAATGTGAACTATCAAACCAAGAGACTTAGTACTTACCATTGGCAACTACGTCTCTTTGTCCTCCATTGTGGTGTATCATTGCCACAAAATTTTATCTTGCATTCAATCTTTGGCTATTGTGAAAGTGGTACTTTTGCCAATTGTTAATTATTTTTTATTTATCAATGATTGACTCGTTCAGCCTTTGATTAGCCACATGCATTATTAGGTGTTAATAGCATGCTATAATATCACCAAAAGTGCACCACAAGTGTAGTAATAAGAGCCCACCATTCAATAATTGAAATATCCCAAAAATTGTTGAATTATAAACAAAATAGTGACCAAAGTAACTACATCAAATTTCCCATAGGGCAATTGTGGGCTACAAACCCATTGTTCTTATGGACCTTGCCCATTACAAGAAATTAATTAGCAACATAATTAGCACCAAGTTTATGAGTAAAACCCTTTGCTATAGCTTTTGAGTTGAAGTATATGATGAAAATTTTTAATGGTGAGAAAAACTTGAAGAATAACATTCTTTCATGTTTTTTTTGCTGATTTGAAAACAAATTCACCAAGATGCAAGAATATGCCACACACAAAAATTGGTTCCAATATGTCACCAAGATATAGCACAATTCTGAAATGTTACTATTTTTTCCTCTTTAACCTATAGCCAAAGTTGGCTTTTAATTCCTCTTATGGATGCCAATTGTGGCTACATCAAGAAATTTACAAAATTTAATAATTTCTTAAAAAAAAGGCTTTTAATCATTAGGCTCAATTTCAACAATACTCAAGCTCAAATTAGAGCCATTGTACTTTGTTAACCCCTAAAGATAAAAGCTTTTTGTTACAACTATTATGAAATTTTGTTATATAACAAATTTTGTTCACATTCCACAATTCCACTCTTGCAACAAAGTGGTAAATAAGTTTCTTACCTTTTGAACTAAAATCAATCAATCAAGTTTCAACCCTATATACTACAACACCAAATAAAATAATTATTAAATCTCACTTATGAACCATGCACTTTGTATGCCCTTAAAAGTGAAATGCCACATATTGTATACAACCACATCATAATCAATTATGAATTATAGTCAATTGATTGAATGAATTATGAAAAGGAAAATGGTTGAAAATC
>Ga0209611_10007072_pt1 | contig 18079 bp, 5 predicted proteins | sample S1TSphgellanicum_3_FD_187693 | JGI IMG/M metagenome (GOLD analysis project Ga0209611, IMG submission 187693) | Host-associated microbial communities from peat moss isolated from Minnesota, USA - S1T2_Fc - Sphagnum magellanicum MG (SPAdes) (version 2) | ecosystem: Host-associated > Plants > Peat...
TTATCAATATACTTTTTTTTTTATATTGGACTTTTAAGCCCAGCTTGACCATTCTGTCTCATTGATGGATGGTTTACACAACTTAAGATTAGACCCTAGGAATTTTAGAATTTATTCTACTCCCTCCATGCTTCCATCCTCCACCTTGTCTTTCAGTTCCACTGAAAAAGCATGCTTTTTGAATTTTTTTCTCAAAATAGTGAAAATTCCTCACGGTGAGATACGGGGACAATCATCTTGAAGCAGGGCGACTCTAGTGGCGAAACCTTGTTCACACTTAGAGATTGGTTGAGATGCATGCAGGTTTAGTTCATGCTAAAGCACAAACCTCAAGTTTTGTGGTTTAGTCAAACATTGATCAATGCAAATTTCAGTCTATTGAAACGATGGGAGGGAGTTCATTTGAAGTTGAGAGTATTCAACATTGCAACTAACCGAGATTGGGCCAGTAAAGTTCACATGTATTGGTTTGAAAGGTGTGCATATGTCCATCAAAATCTACATGTTTCCTATATAACTACTATTGTTTGGTTCAAATCCATGCAGATTGTTGTCTTTAATCGATGTCAACTGATTAAATCAAGGTTCAATTTGTGCCTTGATATGAGGGGTCCTCTTCACCTAGGTGAGGTACAATCACATTTAACACTCAAAACTACCATCAGCAACAACATAGAAGATCAAGATAATGAAGATTGCAGGCAGGTTTTTGGAAACCTATTTTGTGGTGCAATCCTGCTAAATGCAATCTCTGTCAGCCTTTTGATTTTGCCAAAAAGTGAAATTATAACTTATAAATGCAAAAATGAAGTGACATTTGAGACTTTCAGTTGCCATAATTTGAAAAAAAGGAAAAATTAGACAGTTTTCTGTAGTTGGTAGGCCAAAGATACAGAAAGATGTTTAAATGTTTTTGGCCTTTATAGCTTGTTTATAGCCAAATTTGGCTAAATCTTGTATGGAAGATGATCACTTTGGCTACATCACAAAATTGCCAAGAAAAGCGCTGATCTATGTACTTCAAGTGCAAAGATTAGTAAGTAATAGTTCTAAATCCAGGGGCCTAGCTCTCAAGGACAACAAATGTTTCATTTTGACTTTCCATTGATGCTCTACAATTCCACTACAACTGGGGAGCCAGTTAGTCAACAGCAATATACTAGATCATATTGCTACATAACAAACAGTAGTTGGTGATATTAGTATGTTCAAAAAGTGTCACCATCTTCTAGAGACCTTGACCTTCCAAGGGATCCTATTTTTTTAATGAAGGTTTTTGAAACTTCGAAGGAGTGGCTCTCACAAATGCAATTATCGTGCATATTTGACAATATTGCAAATGTTGAAGTGTGGAACTTTTGGTTAAACAAAGTTTGAATAAATAAAAAATTGGCTATGTGCAAGAAAAAAAATTCATTACAAGTTGGCACATTGATATTCAAATTTGTAGAAGCAAAGTCTAGAAAGATTTATGAAAGAAAATATTAAATATGGTTACGGGGCCTATGTATAATGGAGCTTTATGGTGATGCCTAGGGAGCTATCAGTGTGCACAAATTTCTTTAACATACATGAAAAGAGGTCTTGCTAATTACTAGGTCATGATTATCTCTCAATAAGAGTCAAAAGTTGGGGCACACAACATAGAGACTCAAATACATGTACACATTCAAATACGTATAGACTGAATGACTAATGCACATACATATTAGACACAAGTAAATTTAAACAATGGACATACATATTACGGAAAATTCAAACACATTCAAAAGCACGCACACACTTAAATACATTTATACACACACATTCAACTTTCAAGTCTCTAGAATCAAATTGTAAATTGTGGACAATGGACCCCTAAACACTCAAACATAGTGGACAATGCATCTTGGACAATGTATAAACATTTAAATAGGAGACATTCAAATACATAGGGCATTCAAACACTCAAACATTGGGCTAATGCAATGTTGAATGGACCAAAATAGATGTAACAATGGAATATTCTACAATTTGTGTGTGATTCAAATGGGGAAAATGTACTTAAAAAAGTGGAGTTATCAATTTATAGGGGACTTAATTTGAAATTATTAACTCAACTACATTTGTATGATGTAGGTATTTATATCCATAATACATAAATTTTAAAAAGCTATGGACATTTAAAATGAACATTAAGGATAATACAATTCACCAAAAGAAAAACATGAACTTCAAAATGGTCCAATCATTAATATTACACTTGTTAGGGACTCAAATTTAGTTAAATAATATACCCATTTGAAAACACTTAGTTTCACAAATTTCACATGTGTCAATTGTATTATCATTACAAGAAAACATGGTTTTCTAGAAGGTTCAATTTGATTAAAGTGTTCGTATTGATTGAAGGTGATGTCCACCTTGATTTGAAGCTATGGCATGAAAAACATGTGTTATTTTTCACTAATAGATATGATTAAAATGACCTTTTTGGCTAGGTATCAATTCAAACATCTAGTCAAAAGGGACAAACAAAATTTTTAAAAGGTGTCAAGATGGCAAAGGTTTAATCAAATTAACCATATTGATTTGACCCTAACTAGGCCTAGGCCAAGGCTATCTATTTAGCATACTTAACTAACCTACTAGCTAGGCCTAAATTACTTACCCAACATAGTTGGTTAGGCTATTAACAAGACCTAGGTACCTACCTAGCTTAGCATAACTACCTAGCCTATTAACCTAGCTTAAGCTACCTAGTTAGGTTGTGTTTATAATGAATTGCCAATATGGTTTATTATTAATTCACGTGTGGTGTCTAGGGAGGTTATTCCTTGTATATTTTAGGAAACATTGATAGCAACTTTTTTTTAAAGTATCATGTTTCTATTAGAATTTTAAAAAAAACTTTTGTAACATATTCTTTTAAAAAATTCAAATTCTGATTACAACCACCATGTTTGTATTTAGCTGAATTTTAAAGTTGTAAAACTCAAAAGATCATGAGAAATGTTCACAAACATCTTTATAAGATGTATTTCAAATTCGCTCAAAAGAAAACTCAAAAATTTAATTATCAACCATGGGTATATTAAAAAATGAAATAAATTTCCAAGATTGTAAAACATAAAAAATCCTCAAAGATATTTCAAAAGATGTTAAAGATAATATTCCAAAATGATGTCCAAAAGATGTAAAGAAATGTGTCCTCTTTTCTCTTTGCCACTATAATCTTATATAGGTTAAAAATTCTCTAACAATAACTAACCGGTATGACATGTATAAATAGCAAGAAAAATTCAAAAAGAGGTTCAATTTTTTGTATACATATGATTGTAATTAGGTATTTACCTACATTCCCTATTATGAGATATGATGCCACATTACATTTAAAAACGTAACATTATGATGACACATGGATTAAATTGGATCATAAATAGTGATGGCCTAATTTACTAATGGTTAAATTAACAATTGGCAATTTTGACTTGTCCATAACCTCTTGCTCAAAAAGACATTAGTCAAAATTGACTTGTCCAAAATGTCATTTTGGTCAAGTTGGATAGGGGGGCAAAAAGACCAAAATGGGGGGGTTTTTTTCATTGATTTTTCCAATTGAAAAGTGTCATGATTTCTTGTAGTGCATGTATGTTATTTTTTATCGATTATTTTTGGTGATTTAAAACAATAAGTTTTAACAAAATCCACATCATGTTGAAAACCATGTAGATTTTATATTAGATTCTTGCACATACATATAAAAATAATGATATTTAAGGTGGTTTGAATGTAGATAGAAAATAAATTGCTTGAAATCAACAGATTTAATTGTTGCCCAATTACTGAAACATCCCATGGACTTTTACATTAACAACATCACAAACTTTCAATATCACAAAATTTCAATTTAATTTTTGCAAAAATTATAAAACAATATGTAGTTTGTGCAAAATCTGTGGGTTTCAAAATGTAAAAATGGCACAACATTATATATATATATATAACTTTTATATAAATGATGTGTTTTTTATATTTATGATGTCTTGATGTGAAAGATGGACAATTTACATTTTAACTAAATTTGTGTAATTATCTTGATGTAATTTTACATGAAATTCATGCGATTTTTGTATAAACCTATGAAAACCGGATTTCACACAAAATTTGTACAAACCTATGAAGCCTAGTAAGTTTGTGATGAATGCTACTAATTGGAACATTAACATGTATTTTTGCAATTACAACTTATGAATTTACTATTCCATGTTAACAAATAGGAGATCTACTCAAATGCAAACATAAATCTTTATTGAAAGGAAACTACAACATGATGCTCACAACACGAAACATAACATCAAGAACACTTTAAGGTTCTTGTCACATGAAATACACAAACTTGTGCAATGAAGAAAAGAGAACCAAACCATCAACACCAAGGTATTTAATTAAAAGACCAAACCATAAATAACCAAATTAATATAAGTAAAGAAAGTAATTCAACCTTGTGAAAGTAACCTAATTATTTTCCTATTCCAATAACTAATGAAACCTAACCAGTTGAGCTTGAATTCTCAACATTCCATAACATGCGTTGCATGAGACAACATATTGATCCATATTGTTTTCACATTTTTGAACAATTTTTTTCATTTTTTAATGAACATGCCACACAATTTTTAAAACTCAGGATACTTCTTAGGTGAGTGAGCTCAATAAAACTAAAATAATGTGAAGAAGGGCCTCCAAACAAGCCACCAAATTGAGTTTTGATGGGACCAACACAACCAAGTTTATTTAATGAACTAAACAAATTTGCACTTCCATTAAGAATGAAGGTAATAACATACATGTGAATAGAGATCCAAGAGACATTGTTTAGTCTTGTCACATTGTTTGCACTCGTAGATAAAAAAATTGTAGCAATGACAATAATTTTTAATGGATTGTAACAAAACATTATTGATGGATGTAGAATAATACCCCAATTTGCATAATATAGTTGTAATTATTTTTGGGTGTGTGTTCAATGACCTTATGAATGGTCAACAAATCTTTCAAATGGGTGCAAAGAACTTTGTCATTGGTGGATGCATGTTACAATGTAAACAAAAAATTGTCACAATTTGATTTTTTTTGGATTTATTCAAATTTAATGCATCATGGTGGATATTTTAAAATATTTTGTAATGAAATTTTATAATAAATGATGGTTTATGTCCCAATGCATCATTATTTTGTGAAATTAGTGCACATATGAATGATTTAATTTAGTGGGGTTGGGAGGGTGGGGGTTGGAGGGGGGGGGGGGTATTAAGTGAAAGAATTTGTTTCCCCCACCTTATTGTTATATAATTTTTTAATATACATATTTTTTGACTACCCTATATTTATTTATATATTTTTTGCATCCAATTTCAATAGCTTATATTCATTTTTTTTTGGTTTTAATAAGCATGGAGCTAAAAAGGTTTAATTAAGCTTGAAAATTTTTCAATTATAACTTAGACATATGAGATTCTAGGATAGAAGAATATAAAAGCTCATGAATTTGAAAAGAACATTTTATATACACTTTATTAATATAATTCACACGTATAGTTTACATGATTTTCACCACATTTAAATCCATAGCCTAATCATAATCTTTTCCTCCTGATGTTCCATTCCATTACTATTTCATTTATGAAAATTAATTAATTATTTTTTCTGATTTTAATTCACTTACTAACCTATTAATAATTAATAATTATATATTTAAAAACATAGTGCCTTATATTTTGTCTACATTTTTTTTAATATTAAGGATTAACACTTACCATATATTAATTATATTTTTATTTTCATAATAAATGTAATGATCCTACTTGAACTAATTAAATTATAAAATGTACCCAACAATCAATATATGGCACCTTATATTTTTATTCGCATATTTTGTAAGCTCAAAGAAAAGTGTCCCACTTCTAGTGATTTAATTGTTCAAAAAAACATTATTTTTATTTATGGGGCCTTGAAACATCATTTTGCAACAAAATGATTAAAACATACTAATTTTAATGAAAATTTTACACATGGAAAAAAAGAACCATGATGAACAGTCTTCCCCATCAATTTTTATTTATTTTCAAAATCATGGAATTTAGATCATACGACTTTTAAAATGTTCCTTAGTATATTATGCTATGATAATCCTACAGAGGCCACTCCTTGTATATTTTTAAAAACATTTAAAGTTACACATTGGGGTAATTTTTAGTTTTTTCCTTTCTTGTTCACTTTATCATTATTTAATTTTCTAATATACATAATTACTTGGGAAGCTATTTTTTAATATTTGACTACAATCATCAAATATTTGACATCCTATATTAACATAAAGATAAAACTATTTTTTAAAATATTGATATTTGAAAAGTTATTTGAAACAAATTCATTCAAAACTACAACATAATCAAGAACATTCAAGGTGTAAACATTTTGAGATTTTCACCCAACTCCAAACTTCCTTTCATTTGGGGTTCATTTAAATTCAACTTGCCACCTTATAAATCCGCCAATTCAAATCGATCATAGACTAAATGAACTTTTAACTTTCTTTCACATTCTTGTACCTTTATTATTAAAATAAAGAAAAAAATAGTCCGAACCCTACATTTATTTAAATTTGGTACTTGATAATTAGGACATGCAATTTTATTTTGAAATGTATTTAAGATTTTAATTGTGAAAAAAAATTATACCCTATTTTTTTTGCACATTGTTTGGAAAAGGTGGAAATGGTTTTTTCAAGATGATAATGTGGATGATTATGATTTTTAAAGGTTGTAAAATGTTTTTTCATTGAAGATGTATTTGGGCAAGAATAAAGTGGAATTTTTAATTAATAAAAAATAGTAAATTATCATCAAAGGGTAAAAGCATGGTTAGGTGGCTCATGTTTGACATTTTGAAAAGTCCACATCTTACACTAGCTACAATTCTTGCATTTAAAATAATTATCAAACTATAAATCCAATAATTATCCCCTATGGTTTTGGCCACAAATATTAATAGACCACCCTATAAATATTTTAAAACATGTGATTGGGTAAGAAATTTAGAGAAAAGTTTAAAGATTTCAATGTGAAATGGAATACCAATTGTAAAAAATGACACGAATCATGACGAGTTAAATTTTTAAATATTAAAAAAATTATATTGAAAAAAATTCAATGCATCTTACAATTAGATTATTCATTTTATGGTGGCCTATTTTTTAATTTTTGATATTACTATGACATATTTTTTGAGTCCACATTTTTCATTTTCTATGTGTGACAAACATAGTGTCATCATTTCAAAAGTCCACAATGAATCCATTCTTTTTTAAAAACTCATCCATAATTTTTAATAAGAATTTCACTAAAGTCTATTGCAACATGGATAATGAAAAAAAATGAAAATTTTAATGTTTGATATGATTTTACATTTTAAGTTCATTTATAATCTAGGAAAATTACAATTGTGACAATCCAAATAGTCCACCTAATTGTGCTTTCACATCAAATAAGGGGTTTTTAAAAAAATCTACAAAATTATTGGTGTACATTTGCAAAGGCATGACTATTAATCAATTTCATGTTCATGGTTTTTATAATTTAGTTTAGTTTTGAAGCCTAAATCATTTATATGTGATTTTTAGAATAATTCAAATGAATGAAATCTTATGTGTTGCTACTTTTGATATCATATGTAGTTTGAGTTTTCTTTTAAATTGTGTAGACCCAAAGATTGTAACAATCTAGACAATTTTTCTTTGTCATGGGGAACCTTGCACACTATAGATTGTGTCTTTTAAGTTGTCTATTATGATTTTTTCAAAATCAAATTAGAATTTGGACCCCATATGTGCTAATTATATAGTAAAAAAGACGAATCATTTTTTATAGGTAACATGAACATTTATAGTAGTAATTTACATGACTGAGTGTTTAGTTGTGTGCACCTTAAATCATATCTATTTTGATTGAAAACTTAACAAGTGTTAGTTGATGTGACTTCTCAATTTTAATTGAAAAAAGTCATGATTATGTTTTCAAAATTATTTATTAATCATTTAAAACTCTTTAAAATAATAGATAGGTAAGAATGCCTAGTTTAGCTACCTACCTATCTAGCTTATATTCCTAAACATGTATTTTTATAGGTTGCAAGTATGAGGAGTTGAAGCCTTCACCTCCACAAGGACAAATCAAGTCCTTAACCAATGCACCACACATTCATAAAGACGTCAACTATTGTCAACATATTATTAAGAACATCTTCATTTCAAACCCAGTCATCATTGACAACGAAGTATTGAATCCAATCATGGATGATCATGGATGGCCAAGATTAGTTCTTAGTCGACTATCATCACTAGTTGTAATCATGTTGCAATCTTGTTGAAATACAATCCTAGTCTTGTCACAATGTAGTATTTATAAATGATAATATCTAATATGATTAGAAGAGAATGCAACTTAATCATATTAGACATATTTATTTTTAAAGGGGGACCAAATGACAAAATTTATCCCCTTAAATCATTTTGGAAAAGTAACTCAATTGTCACATATGTTATTGTAATCACAATCCTAGGGGCATAAAAAATTATTACTACATGGTTTTGTAATAGTGATGATAATAAGATCCATAATCAAAAGACAATTAAAAATAGTGTAAACTTTTTCATTCCATGCATGTTGGTTATTAAAATTGAAATAGAAAGAACCAACTTCTACACATGGACAAACAACCAAGTTAGCTTTATGCTTAGTTGCATGATTAAGCAAGCTATTGAGTTTAAGCATTTGCAATTTCTCCTTCCTTTCTACTTTTGAACAAATTGCACAATGAACCTAATGTACATCAATGTATGTGGTTTTAATATAAACTCTACTTAAGGAAAACATGAAGCCCATCTATTTTGAAAATATTTTATACTTGAACATCATTATTTTTTATTCATTACTAAGCTTCAAAATACAAATATGCTTGGAATTAGAGGTTCTTCAGAAGTAGAAGCAATGTCAATAGTTTGGAAAACAAGCAATTTAGGATCCATTTCTACATCTTCAACAATAAGAAAAATTGGCTTGAATTTAAAGTCCTTGGGGATTGATAGAGGAGGCATGGTGGAAGTGGATTGGGAAGACAAATACATGACACATGCAAGAAACAATAAATATTGTAAACTTTGGGTTTGGACCTACACTTTGCATGGCACACACCACATGCAAGCAAACAAACTTGAACAAAATCATCCAAAAGATGAGGATGAACAAACAAGTAAGAGAAAGAAATGAAATGCAAGCTTCAAATTAAATTCATAAACTTCAAGTTCAAGTTTGAGCCTTGATCATAACTATTGGCATTCGCATCCTACTTGATGCATGTGAACCTTGGCTTCTCATTGCTCAATCACTACCACCTCTAGCACAAGCTCTTAGCCCCAACCACTAAAACATTTAGTAAGCCAATGGGTTTTGCCATCAAAGCACCACCCCATTATTTTTTAAAGTCACTTGCATATATTTTTTCCAAATGGCATTCCAAAAATAAAGGTTGCAGCTAATTCATTAAGAAATAAATTTTGAAATGCACTTAAATGTAAATAGAGTGCCTAAAATCAGTTATGAAAATACATCTAGAATATATTTTAAATATATTTAATTAAAAAAAATTCTTTCAATATTTCATAGCATAAAAAAATACCCTTTCATTTTAGGTGTCTTAGAAAATATACATAAGCCTTTAGTGACCTCCCCTAACACCATTTGGGCCCTCATTGCCCAAACACATTGTAATGTGCACAATTGAAAACTTCCAAGTGCAATCTAAAATACATAAATTGCGACTGAACTAGGGATCGACAAAATAAAAACTATGAACAATGATGAGCATATGCAAATGAAATCTAGGTCCAAAATGGCAGAGTAGCAATGGTGACTTGGGGTATGGCAAAATGGATCTAGGGCTACGTAAAACCCAAGTGAGTGAAAGGAAATGAAGTGGCAATTGAGCTTGACATAGTTGGCACAACATTGCTAGATGTCGCCATATAGAGTCCTCGCTTTTGTTGATTAAATTATTTTTATTCCAGGCTTATAAGTCATAGGTTCCATGCTAGGGTCAAAACAATGTTGCTTACAAGGTGGATTAGATGTGAATAGTAAGTTTATGGGTTATCTAAGGCCAATTAGTGTGCACAACAAAGCAAATGTCAATAAATTTTACATCCTTGAAGCCTATCATTCATTCGCCCTATTATATGTGACTACAAGGCAAACAAGGCTAGTTTTTTACATCCTTTGAGCCTAGCATTCATTCCCATCGCAACCATCCAGACCAACCTATCATTCATTGGTTGTTGCAAAGTCTTTTTTGGTTATATACCTAGTTGGAGAAACAAATGTACATTTTAGCTGTAATAATCTCATAGCTTGAGGCAAGTTCACCTAATGGCAATGAACTCTTAAGTCAGCGTCTCTTTCTATTGCCCATTTGTCATACAGTATATTGAGATAATAGTAAGGTAATGAAAAAGTAAATGACATTATATTTCTTGTTGCATGGACATGAAGCATTTTCTGTTGGGGAGCTCCAATTAGGTTCAAAATTTGTGCATAATTAATGTTGAGAACATTGACTAGAACATTTCAAATGAAAAGATAAAATCAACTTTGTACCAAACTTTAAAAGAACATAGGTTCCCACTAAAAAAATGACAAATGTCATCTTTTGGTGATTCATAGTTGACTCACAAATGTCACCCTTTAGTGACTCACAACTTTCCTTTCAATCAATGCATTGACTTGCAAAGCTATGAGGTGACTATGAATACAATTGAAGGGAGATATGTAATGGAAGTTGCTATGCAGCATGGTTTTTCTTTTCATACTTGTGATGTAGCTGAAAATAGGTGATCAACCTTAATACAATTTAGCCAAGTTTGATTATAAACAAGATATGAAAATAAGAAAATTTAAGATTCCTTCACATTTTCGCTATAGCTACAACCCAATAAAGAAATCTGGTGATATTTCAGAGAACAACTTTAGAAATTTGGCAACTACATAACCCAAAAAAAACACATATTCTTAGCCATTTTGATTTGAAAAAAACCAACTTGCTAAATTTAGCCAAAGAAAAGAAAGCTTTGTGTGGGTAGAATTTGTAATTCTAGTGGCCTAACAAAAAGAGACAATGGTATGTCTATATGAGAAGTGCTAAGATTTGAACTTGCCAACAGTATCAGAAACATAGTTAACTAACCATTGAATCATGCCATGCACTTGATAATTCAAGTGGATACAACATGTCTAATGACACAAGTAGCCTAGCATAAGAATGATTTCATTTCTTAACATATGTAAAAATATTCGCATAAAATGCCAAAAACTCAAAATTTGTGGTACTGCAAAATTGGCCAACTCACTGCATGCCATTGTTGTTTCTTGCAAGAACAAAAGGTACATTGACATAATTTGTGTTTCAAATTGCTTTTATCCGACAACTTCCATGCTTGTCCAACACTTCGAAGAATTCTGCTTTTGAGAGAAGTCCTGTTCATATCATATTACACAGTTCATAATAAAGAAAGGAAAGAAGTCAGAATCTTCTTCCATTGACATGAAACAAAACTTTCCTAGGCTTGACAAATAGGGGATAAGGAGCTTGGCTGAACCATCACTAGGTTCCTTGCATTTGTGCAATTTTTCATGTTCTGCAAAAACAACATTATTAAGCTTTGTTTTGCATGTCTCAGGCCAAATTTGAACCCAACATCTCCCCTTGAGATAGAGAGTACCAATTAGCAACATAAATTCAAGCTCTAAAAAGGAGCAGTTCTAAGAAAATAAAAAATTAACAGATTCACAAGGTCAAAAGAGTCTAACTGGGTGGTTGAGCATTGTCAACCACTTTTGCACCAGATAGTGCTTACAGGGAGTGTTTGACATCTTCCATACTTCAACTTGTTGAGCTAGTCCTCTTAATGGACCAAAAAAGTTTCAGATTTGATTATTGAAGCCTGATTTAATCTTAGGAATCAGAAGCCTTGGGTGAACTAGCACCCGCACTGGAGTCTAATGCCATGGTAAAAACCCCAAAACCATTTAAATTGTTTCTAAATATTAGAAATATCTTGCATATATGAATACTAAATCAGGGTATGTGAGTCCAAATCTAACATTTTTTGGACTTAAGATGGCCACTAAGATACCTCTTTGTAAAAGGTGAAGGTATCAGTGTGGGTGCTGGTGTATTGGGATGAAATGTTGTAAGGTTTACTGTATGCAAGTAAAATTCTTTGTAGGCTTGTACCATGGTAGCAATGTAGGTGGCAGGACGTTACACATTACCCTGTCTTGTCAACAATGTATCACACCATGGATAGACTTCAATGCAACCTCAGGCATGGCCAGGGCCAAATGATAGCCCAATTGGGAAGTTACTTGGACAGAAGATAGTTGAGCAGACTGAGCCATTTTTGCTCAATGTGTTCCCCAAGAGTCTTTTTGTCCCCCAAGAACCTTTTTGGTTCATTGCATTCCCAATGACCAGGTGACAAGGAACGGCCATTGGGAATGCAGTGAACCAAAAAGACTCCAGTTAACATTGTATATCTTTTTTAACACATTGTTGCCAGCTATGGGGGGGGTAGGGAAAACATGCCCATCACCAAACACTGGCTGGTGATCAAACACTCATATAGTGCAAAGGGGGGTTTATTATGAATCCTGCAAACCTTCATGAGCAAGATATATCTTGCCTATGACCAAATGCTCAGTTGTAAGCATTTGTGTTCTGAAAGTTTCAAATGTTTGATTAGGGAGAACTTTTTTTTGTTTGGTCATAGGAATAAACTTGTTTGTATATGCAAAAGGACATGTCTATCTTAGAGTGTGATAGTGTTTAGTGTTGTGCAATGAGTTGAGCCAAAAGATGAGAAGAAATAAACTTCAAAATGCAAGAGGCTTTTAGTGGTTGGTAATGGGTGCAAGATGGCCTGGGTTTACAAAACTCCCAGTTTGGGGTGAAAAATGAGAGTTTGGTGATGGGCATTGAAGTGAACACAATCGAGGGGTGAAATAAGTGGAATCACAAAGGCCCCACAATAGAGATTGTTTTTTCACTTTGGTTATGGGAGGCAGTTGGGACAATTTTATAAAGTATAGTCAAACTATAGCAATATCAGCATAGATCAGATTTGCTAATAGTCAATAAAAAGTTAAAAGAAAAAATGAAGTGTGTCAAATCTGATAGTAGTCAAAGAAGAGCACCAAGATGAAAATCAACATGGATCAAATGTACCAATAGCTAATGAAGAGCTACAAGAGGAAAATTAGTGTGGTCTAAATCTAATAATGGTCAAAAAAGAGTTAAGAAAAAGATTTAGAACTACAAGCATAACAAAAAAGGTAGGGATACAATAGATGAGTTTTATAATTATAATTTAAAAAAGTTCTTTTGTTACTAATGGGTGAAAAGATTTGAAGTTCCTAGATATCCCAAAAGAGGTAGGTTTCAACGAGCTATTTGATAATGCAATTTGATGTACACACCAAAAATCTACACATAGACAATAGACCACAACTCGGGATTTCTTTACTTATATTAATTTGGTTATTTGTGGTTTGGTCTTTTAATTAAATACCTTGGTGTTGATGGTTTGGTTCTCTTTTCTTCATTGCACAAGTTTGTGTATTTCATGTGACAAGAACCTTAAAGTGTTCTTGATGTTATGTTTCGTGTTGTGAGCATCATGTTGTAGTTTCCTTTCAATAAAGATTTATGTTTGCATTTGAGTAGATCTCCTATTTGTTAACATGGAATAGTAAATTCATAAGTTGTAATTGCAAAAATACATGTTAATGTTCCAATTAGTAGCATTCATCACAAACTTACTAGGCTTCATAGGTTTGTACAAATTTTGTGTGAAATCCGGTTTTCATAGGTTTATACAAAAATCGCATGAATTTCATGTAAAATTACATCAAGATAATTACACAAATTTAGTTAAAATGTAAATTGTCCATCTTTCACATCAAGACATCATAAATATAAAAAACACATCATTTATATAAAAGTTATATATATATATATAATGTTGTGCCATTTTTACATTTTGAAACCCACAGATTTTGCACAAACTACATATTGTTTTATAATTTTTGCAAAAATTAAATTGAAATTTTGTGATATTGAAAGTTTGTGATGTTGTTAATGTAAAAGTCCATGGGATGTTTCAGTAATTGGGCAACAATTAAATCTGTTGATTTCAAGCAATTTATTTTCTATCTACATTCAAACCACCTTAAATATCATTATTTTTATATGTATGTGCAAGAATCTAATATAAAATCTACATGGTTTTCAACATGATGTGGATTTTGTTAAAACTTATTGTTTTAAATCACCAAAAATAATCGATAAAAAATAACATACATGCACTACAAGAAATCATGACACTTTTCAATTGGAAAAATCAATGAAAAAAACCCCCCCATTTTGGTCTTTTTGCCCCCCTATCCAACTTGACCAAAATGACATTTTGGACAAGTCAATTTTGACTAATGTCTTTTTGAGCAAGAGGTTATGGACAAGTCAAAATTGCCAATTGTTAATTTAACCATTAGTAAATTAGGCCATCACTATTTATGATCCAATTTAATCCATGTGTCATCATAATGTTACGTTTTTAAATGTAATGTGGCATCATATCTCATAATAGGGAATGTAGGTAAATACCTAATTACAATCATATGTATACAAAAAATTGAACCTCTTTTTGAATTTTTCTTGCTATTTATACATGTCATACCGGTTAGTTATTGTTAGAGAATTTTTAACCTATATAAGATTATAGTGGCAAAGAGAAAAGAGGACACATTTCTTTACATCTTTTGGACATCATTTTGGAATATTATCTTTAACATCTTTTGAAATATCTTTGAGGATTTTTTATGTTTTACAATCTTGGAAATTTATTTCATTTTTTAATATACCCATGGTTGATAATTAAATTTTTGAGTTTTCTTTTGAGCGAATTTGAAATACATCTTATAAAGATGTTTGTGAACATTTCTCATGATCTTTTGAGTTTTACAACTTTAAAATTCAGCTAAATACAAACATGGTGGTTGTAATCAGAATTTGAATTTTTTAAAAGAATATGTTACAAAAGTTTTTTTTAAAATTCTAATAGAAACATGATACTTTAAAAAAAAGTTGCTATCAATGTTTCCTAAAATATACAAGGAATAACCTCCCTAGACACCACACGTGAATTAATAATAAACCATATTGGCAATTCATTATAAACACAACCTAACTAGGTAGCTTAAGCTAGGTTAATAGGCTAGGTAGTTATGCTAAGCTAGGTAGGTACCTAGGTCTTGTTAATAGCCTAACCAACTATGTTGGGTAAGTAATTTAGGCCTAGCTAGTAGGTTAGTTAAGTATGCTAAATAGATAGCCTTGGCCTAGGCCTAGTTAGGGTCAAATCAATATGGTTAATTTGATTAAACCTTTGCCATCTTGACACCTTTTAAAAATTTTGTTTGTCCCTTTTGACTAGATGTTTGAATTGATACCTAGCCAAAAAGGTCATTTTAATCATATCTATTAGTGAAAAATAACACATGTTTTTCATGCCATAGCTTCAAATCAAGGTGGACATCACCTTCAATCAATACGAACACTTTAATCAAATTGAACCTTCTAGAAAACCATGTTTTCTTGTAATGATAATACAATTGACACATGTGAAATTTGTGAAACTAAGTGTTTTCAAATGGGTATATTATTTAACTAAATTTGAGTCCCTAACAAGTGTAATATTAATGATTGGACCATTTTGAAGTTCATGTTTTTCTTTTGGTGAATTGTATTATCCTTAATGTTCATTTTAAATGTCCATAGCTTTTTAAAATTTATGTATTATGGATATAAATACCTACATCATACAAATGTAGTTGAGTTAATAATTTCAAATTAAGTCCCCTATAAATTGATAACTCCACTTTTTTAAGTACATTTTCCCCATTTGAATCACACACAAATTGTAGAATATTCCATTGTTACATCTATTTTGGTCCATTCAACATTGCATTAGCCCAATGTTTGAGTGTTTGAATGCCCTATGTATTTGAATGTCTCCTATTTAAATGTTTATACATTGTCCAAGATGCATTGTCCACTATGTTTGAGTGTTTAGGGGTCCATTGTCCACAATTTACAATTTGATTCTAGAGACTTGAAAGTTGAATGTGTGTGTATAAATGTATTTAAGTGTGTGCGTGCTTTTGAATGTGTTTGAATTTTCCGTAATATGTATGTCCATTGTTTAAATTTACTTGTGTCTAATATGTATGTGCATTAGTCATTCAGTCTATACGTATTTGAATGTGTACATGTATTTGAGTCTCTATGTTGTGTGCCCCAACTTTTGACTCTTATTGAGAGATAATCATGACCTAGTAATTAGCAAGACCTCTTTTCATGTATGTTAAAGAAATTTGTGCACACTGATAGCTCCCTAGGCATCACCATAAAGCTCCATTATACATAGGCCCCGTAACCATATTTAATATTTTCTTTCATAAATCTTTCTAGACTTTGCTTCTACAAATTTGAATATCAATGTGCCAACTTGTAATGAATTTTTTTTCTTGCACATAGCCAATTTTTTATTTATTCAAACTTTGTTTAACCAAAAGTTCCACACTTCAACATTTGCAATATTGTCAAATATGCACGATAATTGCATTTGTGAGAGCCACTCCTTCGAAGTTTCAAAAACCTTCATTAAAAAAATAGGATCCCTTGGAAGGTCAAGGTCTCTAGAAGATGGTGACACTTTTTGAACATACTAATATCACCAACTACTGTTTGTTATGTAGCAATATGATCTAGTATATTGCTGTTGACTAACTGGCTCCCCAGTTGTAGTGGAATTGTAGAGCATCAATGGAAAGTCAAAATGAAACATTTGTTGTCCTTGAGAGCTAGGCCCCTGGATTTAGAACTATTACTTACTAATCTTTGCACTTGAAGTACATAGATCAGCGCTTTTCTTGGCAATTTTGTGATGTAGCCAAAGTGATCATCTTCCATACAAGATTTAGCCAAATTTGGCTATAAACAAGCTATAAAGGCCAAAAACATTTAAACATCTTTCTGTATCTTTGGCCTACCAACTACAGAAAACTGTCTAATTTTTCCTTTTTTTCAAATTATGGCAACTGAAAGTCTCAAATGTCACTTCATTTTTGCATTTATAAGTTATAATTTCACTTTTTGGCAAAATCAAAAGGCTGACAGAGATTGCATTTAGCAGGATTGCACCACAAAATAGGTTTCCAAAAACCTGCCTGCAATCTTCATTATCTTGATCTTCTATGTTGTTGCTGATGGTAGTTTTGAGTGTTAAATGTGATTGTACCTCACCTAGGTGAAGAGGACCCCTCATATCAAGGCACAAATTGAACCTTGATTTAATCAGTTGACATCGATTAAAGACAACAATCTGCATGGATTTGAACCAAACAATAGTAGTTATATAGGAAACATGTAGATTTTGATGGACATATGCACACCTTTCAAACCAATACATGTGAACTTTACTGGCCCAATCTCGGTTAGTTGCAATGTTGAATACTCTCAACTTCAAATGAACTCCCTCCCATCGTTTCAATAGACTGAAATTTGCATTGATCAATGTTTGACTAAACCACAAAACTTGAGGTTTGTGCTTTAGCATGAACTAAACCTGCATGCATCTCAACCAATCTCTAAGTGTGAACAAGGTTTCGCCACTAGAGTCGCCCTGCTTCAAGATGATTGTCCCCGTATCTCACCGTGAGGAATTTTCACTATTTTGAGAAAAAAATTCAAAAAGCATGCTTTTTCAGTGGAACTGAAAGACAAGGTGGAGGATGGAAGCATGGAGGGAGTAGAATAAATTCTAAAATTCCTAGGGTCTAATCTTAAGTTGTGTAAACCATCCATCAATGAGACAGAATGGTCAAGCTGGGCTTAAAAGTCCAATATAAAAAAAAAAGTATATTGATAA
>Ga0209611_10007074_pt1 | contig 18078 bp, 20 predicted proteins | sample S1TSphgellanicum_3_FD_187693 | JGI IMG/M metagenome (GOLD analysis project Ga0209611, IMG submission 187693) | Host-associated microbial communities from peat moss isolated from Minnesota, USA - S1T2_Fc - Sphagnum magellanicum MG (SPAdes) (version 2) | ecosystem: Host-associated > Plants > Peat...
CAGTTCGTCGCAACCGCCGTCGCCGAGAAACTGGCCGCCATGAACACTGCCGCGTTCTTCCTCGAAAGACGCGAGCGCGCAAATTACGCTGCCTTCGATAAAATCATGAGGCGCAAAGGCGGTGAGAAGCCCAAGCCCGAGGATCAGATTCCCTGAGGGGTGCGACGGACGCCGAACACAGCGACGGTGGAAAGTCGCTGGTTGCCCGCGTCGGCGGGCACCAGGGCGGGAAGGATTTCCGCGTCAGTGGGCATTGCCGACCAGCTTCACTTTGATGGGAATCGAGGAAATGCGCATCTTGCGCTCGGCTGTGAGGACGGTGAACTGACGTTGTAGGCCCGGTGCAAGGCAGGCGCGGTCTGCGAAGGACATCCCGTGCGCTTTAGTTTCCAGAAAGAGAGCGGCGCTGCCTTCAGCAATAGCGGTATCAAAGTGAACGTTGTCGAAGGACGCGCTCTTCACGAGCGAGTGCAGGATTTCCACGGCGACGCTCCGCTCAATCGTCGTTTTCATGACCTCGGAATAATTGACGGCGGAGATTACGGCGCCCACCAGCGACGGACGTGAATACACAATCGGTCAGCTTGTGGGAATCAACGTCTCGCCCCCTCGACTACTTGAAAGGATGCGAGGCTGAAAGCCAATCCCAATCATCCAGGCAGTGCGGCCAAGCACTGAACAAACGCACCTCATCCCACAAGCTCGCCGCCACAGTGATGCTGGGGGTTTCCATTCTCTGCCAACGGAAAGTCGTCGCAGCGGAAACAATAGGTGTATTCGCACTGTGTGCAGACGGCAAGGTTTTCGATTCGCCAGCTTTCACCGCATCGGGCGCAATGGCCGCGCTCGCAGAGCACATCGTCATACCAACCAGGCGAAATCCTGCGAAGCCTTGCCTCGCATGCGTCCAAAAAATCACGGAGTTGCTGGCTGACACCGTCAGCCTCCGCCCCTTTGCTGTTGACCCAACAGGCCAGTGCCAGAACGTCCCAGCGAGTTTGCAGCAACTGCGCAGCGTCACGCCCTGCCTGCTGCCAGCAAAGCGCATCGGCTTCGTATTGCTGCTTGGGGGTCATCGGGTTCTTGAATCCTCAATACGTTCTGACCGAGTGCTCGGCTCGCCGGTTAGACGAGAAATCGGCTGATGGCCAGCCGGACGACTCCGCAATTCCTACAGCGCTTTGAGCGCGGGTTGCTTCGTCGTCCTTTAGGGCTCTATGTTTAAAGGCTCTTCATAACGCCGCCATTCCTCTCTGAAAATTCGGCAGTTATAAAGTCGTGCGCAGTAATATCCGTCTGCGAGCAGCAAGACCCACCACCACAGAAAAAGCCATGGGCTCAGGAAGTATGAGATTGGTACGACAATCGCGGCTACCACACCGAGCTTCCATCGCTTTGCATAGCAGTAGCCCAAGCCCGGCAACAGATTAAGCCCGCTCGCTATCCATGGCGATTTATTGTGAGCCGCTTCGAAGGCCGCGATTTCTGCATCCGTCATTCCCATAAGCCCTCTAGTATCGAGCGGAAGAACGTCATTCTCTATGGCCGGCACGCCATCGACCCCGAGCTGACTCGCTGATCCTCGCCAAATTAGCCTAAAGGGCGGTGCCTCGACAAGGGGAGCAGGCGGCCCGCAAGCCCTTCGGTGATTTTTTGTGTGCCGCGGGGTTGGTTCGTCACTCTTCGGGGCGTTGCGGTGTCCCCGCTCGATGGGTAGCGGTCATTCGAGCGCACGCGAGCACAGAGAATGCAGAACCGTCCCATATCCTTCTCAGCCGAGCAATGCGCCGAGCGACCGAGCAAGGTTTTCGAGCGCGGCCTCGTTGGGTAACGTGACCGTAAGACGCGGGCGACCATGCTCGTCTCGCTCCAAGCACTCGTCGAGACGAGCCTTGAACTCCCTTGCCAGCTGGCCTGCACCGTTCGTCGGTTCCCGCTGCTGGACCGTCAAGACCTTCTGATCGATCGAGTCCACCGCGAAACCCAGCAGCCCGTCGTCGTGAACTCATACTGACGGGATATTCGAGCAATCCGAATCGCCTGCTGCGGCGATCATGACCCGCTGGGGCCGGTTGAACGCCAGTTCATCTGGGAAAACGGGAAGTTTGTAGCGAAGAAACCTTGAACCGATACACGCCCTCGAGTGCGCACACGGTCCGGGGCGGACGCACGATCGCGCCCGCCCCGCCGCGTCAGTCAGCGTATCGAGCGGAATGCCGCGCGCAGTTCACTGGCAAACAGTTGCGGCTCCTCCCAGGCTGCAAAATGCCCACCCTTGTCGACTTCATTGAAATAAATCAGGTGGTGATACGCCGCCTCGGTCCAAGTCCTGGGCGCCCGGTAGATCTCGCCTGGGAACACCGTGACAGCCACCGGGAGCGAGATTTCAGCGGTCTTCTGCGCGGTTGCAGCAAAGTTATTGTTGTTGTTCTCCCAGTAAAGGCGGGCCGATGAGACCGCGGAATTCGTGAGCCAGTAGAGCGTGATGTCATCGAGCATTTGGTCTTTGGTGAGAGAGCGCTCGGGCTCACCGCCGCTGTAGGTCCATTGTGCAAACTTGTCGTACATCCAAGCCGCCAAACCCGCGGGAGAGTCGGACAAACCGTACCCCACGGTCTGCGGGCGGGTCACCATCATGGCGCCGTAACCGGCGTTCTTGCTGAAAAACGTACTCAGAGAATCGTACGCGGAGATCTCGGCTGCGGACATCCCGAGAGGGGCTGGTCCCCCATCGTTCAATGCTTTAGCGACATCATCGGGTACCGTTGCGGGCATATTGACATGCACCGCAAGGAGGCCAGGCGGCGCCTGTCGAGCCATGGCGTCCGCGATCACCGAACCCCAATCGCCTCCTTGTGAGACATAGCGCTTGTATCCCAAGCGCTGCATCAGCACGGCCCATGCGCGTCCGATGTGCTCCGGATTCCATCCTGGTCCCGTCGGGCGCTCCGAGAGTCCGTAGCCCGGCATGGACGGTATGACGACATCGAACGCGTCCTCGGCACGACCGCCGTAGGCGGTTGGATCCGTCAACGGTCCGATCGCATTCTCGAGTTCGAGAACCGAGCCGGGCCAGCCATGGGTGATCAACAGCGGCAGAGCGTTCGGGTGCCGCGAGCGAACGTGAATGAAGTGAATGTCGAGACCGTCGATCTTGGTCACGAATTGAGGTAGAGAATTCAGCCTCGCCTCTACCTTGCGCCAGTCGTAATCGGTCCCCCAGTAGTGCACGAGCGCTTGGATCTTTGCGAGTTGAACCCCTTGAGATTGATCGGCGACCGTCTCCTTGTCCGGCCATCGGGTTGCAAGCACTCGTTCGCGCAAGTCAATGAGCGTGGATTCTGGAATGCTGATACGAAATGGGCGGATGGCATCGTCATCTGTTGATGAACTGCCATTGGCTGGAGTTGCTTCTCGGACATGGCCAGCGGCAGGCCCGGCTGCCAAGGCCGGAACGGCGAGAACACCCAGCCCGAGGATACTGACTCCCCTGACGACAATTAGGAAGGATCGATGAATGAACAGCAATGATTCAGTGAGCACGAGGATTCTCCTAGGACGATGGATTGAAAGAACGGAAGGCGACCTCAATCACATCAGACGTGGAATGGTGACTCGATTGAACCTAGGTATCGCCCGATACCTTTGTGTTGGTACCGCAAAGATGCACTGCATGCTGACACTGAGCTGCGTTTTATCACGCCGCCACACAGCCCGCGCTGCGAAGAAATGACAAGCATCTGACGGATGATCTATGAATCGGCGGTGGTCAAATTGCACCATCCGAACCGCGGTTGGCGGTACCGGAATGGCAGGGGCCTATGTCGCCTCGGACCCAAGCGGAATGGAGAATGAAAATGTCGCACCGGGCCCGTCGTTGGGGGCCGCCCACAGCTTGCCGCGATGATTCTCGATGATGGAGCGACTGACCGATAGGCCGACTCCCATGCCTCCGGTCTTGGTCGTGTAAAAGGCTTCAAAGAGCCTGTCCAGCCCTTCCTTACTGACCCCCGTGCCGGCGTCCTTCACGGTCAGGCGCACATGATCGCCCTCGTCTCGTTCGGTCCTGATCACCAGTTCTTTTGGCCGGTCATCGATGCCAATCATGGCCTGCTGGGCGTTCAGCAACAGGTTCAGTATGACTTGCTCGAGCTGCACACGATCGCCCGCGACCGGCGGAAGGTCGTCGCAGAGCTCCGCCCGCGCAATCACACGGTTGTTCCGCAACTGGCTCCGCAGCATCGCCAACACGTCGCGTGCGGCCTCATTGAGGTCGACCGGTGCGGTGGTTGCGCCCTTCCGGGCGAAGAGCGCCCGCAGTCGCGTGATCACGTCGGAGGCGCGGTGTGCATCGCGGATCGTGCGGCGCGCTGTCTCGAGGGCGCCCTGAATATTGGGGGGATCGGCTCCAAGCATGCGCAAGCTCGTGCTGGCATTGGTAAGGATGCCAGACAACGGCTGGTTAATTTCGTGAGCGATGGATGCCGACAGTTGCGCGATGATGGCCACTTGCATCGCGCTGGACAGTTCATGCTCACGCTGGCGAAGTGCATCTTCGGCCCGGCGTTGATCATCGATATCTGTCAGCAACCCATACCAGCGGACGATCTGACCCCGCTCGTCCCGAAAAGGTTCTACACGCGTGTGAAACCATCGGTAAACGCCATCGAAGCGCCGCATGCGGTGCTCGACGTCCATCGCCTCACCGCGCGCCACGCAGTTCAGCCACAGACTCTTGATCGACTCCTGCTCGTCCGGGTGGACGGATTTTACGAAGCCGAGGCCGCTGATTTGTTCGACCGTGTTTCGGGTGTAGGCGAGCGTGCGCTTGCTGGCGTATTGATGTCGACCCTCTGAATCGGCCACGGCGATGAAACCCGGGATACGGTCGAGCAACTCGCGCAGCTCGCGTTCGCGCACACTCAGCGCTTCTTCGGCGCGCTTTCGATCTTCAATGTCGATGTTGAGTCCGCACCATCCGAGAAGCTGTCCCGACTCATCCGTCAGAGGCAACGCACGAACCAGGAACCAGCGGTATTGCCCGTCGAACCGACGAATTCGCGCCTCGGTATCGTGAGGGTTGCCGGAAGCCCGGCTGGAGGCGCCGTCTTTCAAAAGAGCCGGCAGATCTTCGCTGTGAAACGCCGACTGCCATCCCTGCCCGCGAACTTCTTCGATCGAAAGGCCAGTGTACTCGAGCCAGCGTCTATTGACGAAGTCGACCAGTCCGTCCGTTGACGCCGTCCACACCAGTCCGTCAAGCGTATCGACGACCTGACTCAGCTGGTACTGCATACGGACCTTTCGTGACCAACCCCTACGATACGACGCCCCGTGGGCTCGAGTCCATCCTACTTTGGTGTCGGGTGCCCCTCATACCCTGCGATCGAGGCGAACGGCGAGACCCTTGAGACTTCAATTGCATCGGCGACACCCAAGGCTTCACAGAAGCACGGCAGCTGAGTCTGCCGTGCATCTGGGGCCGTTTCATGCGTATGCACTACTCCAATCTGGATCTTTCCGTGGCGGATGGCGGCGGAAATTGCGCAAGAACGGCGGCTGCCGCACGCCGAATGGGGCCATCTGAGCGTGCTTGATCCGCGCGGGTGATCTCCTTGGTGGCTCGCCCGGTCCATACCGGCTGATGGGTCCGACCATCGAAGACATCGATGGCCAGAGTCCCCTCGCGGTATTGCCGGACGTCGATTGCGTCGCCGTAGTACCCGCGTCCCCAGCCCCAGGGACCACGATACATGGCAGGATAGCTGTTGATGTCGAGTCGATCGTGCGCCCCAAGGGTGAAATCGACTTCGAAATCGGCCGTGGACGGATCGGCCGCGAGCACGAAGCCCTTTTGATTCAGTTCCGCGTCGATGGCATCCCTGGCAAAACGGGCAATCAGCGGATTGCGCCCGCTGTTGTCCGCCCGCGGCAGCCAGGCATACGTATGATAGCCGTCGAAGCGTGCGCTTCTATCAAAATCGGCACTCACGCGCGTAGTCGTGCAGCCCTGCGCGAATACTCCGGCCGTGAGAATCAGGATCAGCCATGCGCGATGGCGCACATGACTTCGTGAAATGGAAAATCGATGATTCATGATGGAATGCTCCTGTGTTTTCGAGACGTCGAAAGACTCAATTGAACGATTGCGACACTGTGCAATTAGGGGCGTGCCGGAGAGCGTGCGAAATTGAACGATGGTATGGCCGTCAACCCATACCAAAGTACGCTGGACTCTAGAAGCACCCGCGGCACATCCTGCCGCACGAGTTCTGCAGCACCCATCTTTGGATTAGGCCGAACCCATTGTGGATTCGACATCGATCGCTCGCCAACCGAGCAGTGGAAGAGAAATACATGAGGGCGCAAAAACCTCTGATCGCCGTGGTCGATGATGATCAATCGGTCCGCGAGTCGCTTCCCGATTTGTTGAGGGAAATGGGATACTCAGTGCGGGCGTTCGAATCCGCAGAAGCATTTCTGGCCTCGGATGTGATTGAAGAAGCCCGGTGCCTGATCCTCGATATCGCGATGCCGGGAATGTCTGGGCCCGTACTGCATCGACGACTAAGAGCGGCGGGTCAGGCGATTCGGATCATTTTTGTCACCGCCGGGACAGACGATGCGGTGCGCCAACAGGTGCTGGCTGACGGGGCTGTGGAATGCCTCTTCAAACCCTTCAGCGAAGGGCAATTGATTGCGGCGCTGAATGCCGCCTTAACGGAGAAATGAACCCATGCAACCATTCAATGAATCCCCTAGGATAGAAAGTCAACGATCGAACTTGATTCAAATCACAGGCAAGACTCATTCGATGCCGCAGGCCGTGCCAGTAGTGTTTGTTGTTGACGACGACGTGTCAGTGAGGGAGTCCTTGGAGTTGCTCATCCGCCACTTAGGGTGGCGGGCCGAGACGTTTGTTTCCGCACAGGAATTTCTGGCTCATCCCAAGGTTTCTACGCCCAGTTGTTTGATTTTGGATGTCCGACTTCCTGGCCTCGATGGACTTGCACTTCAGAACCAGATCGCCGCTGACCGGACGGCAATGCCGATCATCTTCATCACCGGTTACGGTGATGTGCCGATGACCGTGACGGCGATGAAGGCTGGAGCGGCCGAGTTCCTGACCAAACCGTTTGACGATGACATTTTGGTCAGCGCCCTTCAGAACGCCATCGAGCGGAGTCGCCACGCTCTCGAACAAGAGTCCGCGCTGCAATTGCTGCGGGATTCCTACGCGTCACTCACCCGCCGGGAGCGTGAGGTGATGGCGTTGGTGGCAAGAGGATTGCTGAACAAACAGGTGGCCGGCGAACTCGGGCTGAGTGAAATTACCGTGAAGGCGCACCGCGGGCAGGTAATGCGCAAAATGAAGGCGAAGTCGTTCGCCGATCTCGTCAAAATGGCCGCAAGGCTCGATACGTCCTCCGTGTCATCACGCTGATACTCCCTCCCCGGACGAAAGCGTGCCTACGCCGCAGAGTCGGTGGGTTCTAAGGAACGAAGACGGTAAACACGTACACCAAGAAAATCATCAGGTGGACCGCCCCTTGCAACACGGTGGTACGCCCGGTATTGAGCGACAGGCTGGATACCAGAAGCGCCAGACCCAACAAAACACTCTCCTTTGGCGCCAGGCCCAGTACGAGCGTCCAGCCGTTGAAAAGCGAAATGATGGCAACGGCAGGGATCGTAAACCCGATGCTGGCAAGCGCAGAACCCAGCGCCAGATTGAGGCTATTCTGAAGACGATTCCGGTGCGCCGCGCGGACGGCCGCATAGCCTTCCGGCATCAAGACCACGCCGGATAAGATCAACCCGCCCACTTCCTTCGGGGCGTTCAGGATGATGACCGTCGACTCGATGAGGGGCGCCAGGACTTCCGCCGCCAATACCACCGTGATCAGACAGCCGAGCAACACGCCCGCACTGATCAACGCCTCCCGATTGCTCGGTGGATCTGCATGGGCAACATCGGCATTGGCACCCGTTGGAGGCAGGAAGTAGTCCCGATGACGGACGGTCTGGACGAAAATGAATGTGGCGTAGAGGAGCAACGACACGGTGGCCACGAAACCCAGTTGGCTTGAACTGTAGGCGGGTCCGGGCGCCGTGGTAGTGAAATTCGGAAACACCAGCGTCAACGCCGCAATTGTCGCGAGGATCGCGAGGGAGGCACTCACCCCATCCAAGCGGAAGGATTGCTCGCGGTGATGACGGCCCCCAATCAGGAAACAGAGCCCCATCAATCCGGTCAGGATCAGCATGGTTGAAGAGAAAACCGTATCGCGCGCGAGGGCGGTAGCCGCGGGGCCGCCCGAGATCATCAGCGAGACGATGAGCGCCACTTCGATCATTGTAATCGTTAGCGCCAATATGAGCGTACCGTAGGGTTCGCCGATTCGATGTGCAACGACCTCCGAGTGATGCACGGCGGAAATGACGGTCCCAAGCAGACCAGCCCCCAATAGGCAGTAATAGAGGAGGCCATCGGCGCCCATGATTCCACCGCCGAGGAGCGCCACGCATGCCAGCGGCAATAGGAGTGCCCAATGGAAAACCAGGCTCCATCGGCGATTGGCGAAGAACCGGCCAGGGAATCCGCGCGTGATCTGCATCATTTATGTCTCCGTTCCTCATGCGGCCTCATCGCCGACTGACTTGCTGTGCTCACCACTGAGCCCGGGGATTTTTATCGGCCGTCTAGTCGTGGTGAGAAATTCTCGCGCCCATGCGCGACAGCATGGCAACACGAGCGCGCCGAGAATGGGATAGCACCATCGTATTGGTAGCGCTACAAAATTCCGCCACCCAACCCGCCGATCGAACTTCAGCGGCTCGCTCCCGGTAGACGACCGATGATCTGATGATCGTCGATACCATCGTGCAATCGATCCGCTCAGGCACCGTCTGCTGAGATTCAACTCGCTTGAATCGTTACGCAAGCCCCAGCGCAGATATGCCACGGATAACACTTCCAAACCACAGAGGACTCCTTCATGATCATCCGAAATACGCAACACCACTCCAAAGTTGGCGAGGCTGTCACATCGCGACGACAGTCAGTCCGATTGAGCTCTTGTTCATCGACGGCATCGATATTGAATTCGCTGATTAACCGGCATCACTCTCGGGCGTTCCCATTGGCAGCAGCCATTGGACTCGCGCTGCAGGTGGTTTCTGTTCGTGCAGAATCGGCGACACCGTACCGTGCCCCGATTGAAGCGCCGACGGTGGCTGCCGCGACCTCGAGCGTTTCCGACGACAGCGGTCTTCCACAAGGGGGCGCCGCTTCGGCGCAGGCATCCGTGGATTCCTCCATCCGAACCTTCCAGTTTCACGCGACCGACGAGCAGCTCAACGATCTGCGCCGCCGCATCCTCGCGACCAAGTGGCCCTCCCGTGAACTGGTAGCGGATGCTTCCCAAGGCGTGCAACTGGCAACGGTTCAAGAACTCGCGCGCTACTGGCAGTCGAACTATGACTGGCGCAAGTTTGAGAAGCGGCTGAACTCGCTGCCGCAGTTCGTGACGACGATCGACGGAGTGGACATCCATTTCATTCATGTACGCTCGAAACACCCGAACTCATTGCCGATCATCATCACGCACGGTTGGCCCGGCTCGATTGTGGAGCAACTGAAGGTCATCGATCCGCTGACCGACCCCACGGCGCACGGCGGCAGTGCGGCGGACGCGTTCGATGTCGTCATTCCCTCATTGCCGGGACATGGGTTTTCCGGCGCGCCCACGAGTCTCGGTTGGGATCCGATTCGGATCGCACGCGCGTGGATCGTTCTGATGAGGCGACTCGGCTACACCAATTATGTGGCGCAGGGCGGGGATTGGGGCAATGCAGTCACCGAGCAGATGGCGCTGCAGGCCCCGCCGGAGTTGATCGGCATTCATACGAACATGCCGGCCACGATACCCGAGGATATCGCGCTTGCATTGCAGTCGAATAAACCGACGCCGCCGGGTCTTTCAGCCGACGAGCAGTATGCGTACGGTCAGCTCGATTTCTTTTACAAGCACGGCCTCGCTTACGCCCAAGAAATGAGTAACCGCCCGCAAACGCTGTACGGAGTGGAGGATTCACCGGTAGGCCTCGCGGCTTGGATGCTCGATCACGACGCGCGCAGCTACGAGCTCATCGCGCGAGTGTTCGCCGGAAAGTCCGAAGGCCTGACCCGGGACGACGTTCTCGACAATATCACGCTCTACTGGTTGACGAACACGGGGATCTCTTCGGCCCGGTTATATTGGGAAAGCAAACTGCCTTTTTTCGCACCGAAAGGCGTCTCGATCCCCGTCGCGGTGAGTGCATATCCTGACGAAATCTATACGGCGCCACTCAGTTGGACCGAGCGTGCCTATCCCCAACTCATCCATTACCAACGACTCCCCCAGGGCGGACACTTTGCGGCGTGGGAACAACCCGAAAGCTTTGTGGCGGAACTCCGAGCGAGCTTCCGGTCGCTGCGATGATATTCACGCGTGATACCTCATTCGCAGGACAAGCAATGCAATGTATCGTCAAGAATCGAAGATGACGCGAGGTTGACACGCGGTAAATTAACTAGATCGAGGAGACACCCATGAGATTCACCAGACATCTGTTTGTTGCTGTGGTTGCGCTGGCCGGCGGAGCCGCCTATATGAACCTGGCGCCGGCACATGGAGACGACGGGAGCGCACCGGCTTTCGATGCAGGAATCCCAGCCGGCTACCGCGATTGGCGGCTGGTCGCTGTTGCGCACGAAGAAGGAAATTTGAACGATCTGCGGGCTGTCTTGGGCAACGATATTGCAATCAAGGCATTTCGTGAAGGCAAGCTTCCATTTCCGGAGGGTGCGATCATTGCACGACTGGCATGGAAGTACGTCCCCTCCGAGGAGAACAACAGAGTCTTTGGCCGTCGACAATCATTCGTGACAGGGGATGCCACGAACATTCAGTTCATGGTCAAGGATTCTGCGAAATACGCCTCAACCGGAGGCTGGGGTTACGCGCAGTTTAACGACGGTAAACCCGTCGACGCGGTAGGACTGAGTGGCTGTCATGCCTGCCACGTGCCGGTGAAAGCGCGTGATTTCGTCTTCACCCGGTACGCTCCCTGATCCGAACACGGCATTGAACTCGTGGAATGCACTGGAATGCACGGAGAATGTGGGAGATGACCGAATGGCGCGATCGTCGCCGATGACATGGGCTCAGATTCCGGTTGAGGGTGTCGATAAAGACTTCGTCTTCACCTCGCTCACGCTGACGAAACTCCATGGGCGAATTCAGACGTTGCCCCGCGTTGAACATAACCGCATAGGAATAGTTCCTGATAATGCCAACACAATCACCTTCCCAAAGGTCGCCTGTCGGTACGCTCGTCAAGGTTTCATCTCAAAAACACGCCGGACGACGGCTGTGAAGAGTGGGATCTCAATCCTCCCACAGACCTCATGCTGCACGTTGGGGCAAACCAGTGCAGCTTGGATTGCTGTTCTTCGACCGGAAGCCTTGCACAGAATTGTATGAGCCGAATCCTCCTCATTGAAGACGACCCCTTGGTTCGAACCACGCTGAGAGAATACTTGGTCGATGTTGGGCACTCCGTCACTGAGGCCCGCGACGGCAAGGAAGGGTTGAGGCTGGTCCGGCTGGTCGACCCCGAATTGATTATTACGGACCTCGTGATGCCTGAGATCGAAGGCATGGAGGTGTTGATGAAGCTGCAAGAGTATCGTTCAACGGCAAAAGTCATCGTGATTTCCGGCGGGCTACGCGGCAGCACCACAGATTTCCTCAAAATCGCCGAAAGCCTGGGCGCTTCCAAAGTACTGGCAAAGCCGTGCACTTACGAATCATTGATGGCGGCGGTCAATGAGGTTCTGCCCTCGAGTGCACTTTCACCATAACGTCGGGTTCCTCGCGCGCACATAGGCGGCGAAAGGCTCAGCAGCCTGATGGGCAACGCTACGCCGCACGGCGGGTGAGACGAAAAGTCATTCCGTATTGCCGAATCGCACAAGCTCGGAGATTTGAAATACGGTGCGCGGCAAGCTGTCAGCCGCCGCCCACGCGTCTTCGACCGCAGAGAGCGGTACGACTTTGGTCGCGATCTTGAAGCCTCCCGGTACAGTGGCCTGCATCAATTCGCCGATCGATCCCACGATTCTGTCCAATGCGATGCTGTTGATACCACTCCCCATGAGCACGATAGCCGAGGATCGAAGGGCCGCGCTAGGCAGGGAGATCGTCGGTGCGCTCATCGCACCGATCTGTACGAACCGGATCGGCACCGATTCCTTTCCCGCCTTGGCACCCGCGACGATGACCCGTTCGGCGCTTTGCCCCCAGAGGTAATCCAGCACGACGTCGATCCCATCGCCGCCGAATTGCTCCCGTAGGGCATCCTCGAACTCATCACCCGCGTCACCGAGAGGAATGGTCACGTCGGCTCCCAAGGCAGAAACCGATTTCAGGGCGTCTGCATTTCGACCTGTCGCCACCACCCGTCGCGCACCCATATGCTTCGCGATCTGCACGGCCAGACGCCCCGCCGTACCGGTCGCTCCATTGACGAGTACCGATTCGCCTGCCTTGAGCTGGGCTCGTTCTTTGAACGCCGCCCACGCCGACATGCCCGGATTCGCGATGGCGGCAGCGGTCACATCATCGAGGTCATCCGGCAGTGGCACGCATTGAGAGGCCCGGACCGCGGTCTTTTCCGACATGCTTCCGAACGGTGCTCTCGGCAACACGAAGTAGACGCGGCGGCCGTCATCGAGGCGACCCACTCCGTCGATTCCCACGACGAAAGGCAGATCACCCGATGAGCTATAGTGCGTCCCGGATGCCCTGCTCTTGACCACATGACTCAGCGCGGACGTGTTGACCGTCACCAGGACCTCCCCGGTTTCTGGGACCGGTGCTGCGAACTCGCCATAGAAAGGTCTTTTGCCTGGTTCGACCACGATTGCCGCCTTCATACCCGCTTGCTCCTGTGCGTGTGTATAGTTGAAACGTGAGAGTCCTTCATGCGTGGCTGGGAGCGGTGGCCCTGGCCACCGGGTTAGGTCCGGCACCGCCGGCATCCGCTGCTGTTCCGCCGGAATGGTCGGCGCCGGTGAAGCCTTTCCGGATTGCGGGAAACGTTTACTACGTCGGGACGCGAGGGCTGGCGGCCTATCTCATTGTCTCCAACCAAGGCGCCATCCTGCTCGATGGTACCACGGTCGAGAACGCCCCGCTGATCGAGCGCAACATCGAGGCGGTGGGTGTTCCGCTGCATGACGTGAAGCGACTGATCTGCGACCACGCACACCACGATCACGTCGGCGCCCTGGCGCAGATCAAGCAGGACACAGGCGCGCAGTTCCTGGCCAGCGCCGCAGACACGTGGGCACTCGAGCATGGCCACGTGCGCGGCGACACCGACTACCGACCTCTGCCGTTCGCGCCGATCACGGTTGATCGCGTGGTCCTCGACGGGGAAGCGATCCAACTCGGTGACGTGACGCTGATCGCGCACTTGACGCCGGGCCATACACCGGGCTGCACGAGCTGGAGCACGACGGTCCAGGAACAAGGGCGAACACTGAACGTCCTATTTCTATGCAGCATCACGGTCGCCGGCAACGTCCTGGTCGGCAACCGTGCCTATCCAAAGATCGCGTCGGATTACCGCGCGACGTTTCGCAAGCTCTCGGCCATGAAGGCAGACATCGTGCTCCCCAGCCACCCCGAAATAGCGGCAGTCCTCGAGCGCCAGGTGCGCCGCGAGGCCGGAGAGACGGACGCTTTCATCGACCCGCAGGCGCTTCCAACGCTCGTGGCGCACTTCAGCGCCGCATTCGAAACCGCGCTCGCCGCCGCGCGGCGGCCCCCGACGTCACGCTCCGATTTGAATGCGTCGCGGTATCGCTTTGCCCTGTTTCGGAATCGTCACCGTGAGGACGCCGTCTTTTCCGGTTGCATTGACCTTTTCACCATCCACCGTATCCGGAAGAACGAATCGTCGATAGAAATGCCCCACCCCGCGCTCGGAGCGCGTGTATTGCGGTTGCTCACGTGGCTTTCCGAGGTCCGGAGCCGTCCGCTGACCTGACAGCGTCAAAATGCCGCCTTCGAGCGTCAGGTCCACCTTGCTGGGATCGACGCCCGGAACATCGACATACAGCTCAAAACGATCGGCGTACTCATGGATGTCGACGGCCGGTATCCAAGCCGCCGTCGCGGAGCTGCTGTCGCCCTGATTCACATCGCCAAACAGGCGGTTGATCTCATCACGCAGCCGCGGCACCACGCTCCACGGGTCTTGTCGCAACGGACTGTTCATGGCGCTTTCTCCTCCAATGTTAGTCCACTATCACCACATCGCGCCGGGGTAGCCCGGACACCTCTGGAAGCCAGTTAGGGATGCCGATCGGCAATTCAAGGGACGCGAATCTGCCGATAAGTTGTCGCTGGCATTGCCACCGCGCACAGCGTGATGGCAGCGACGATGCGACGCAAAATCGGGGCGACCCGACGAACTCTTTTCCGCTGATCTACGCGCATAGCAGCTCCACGGTGCAGGCCGGACCGAGATGACTGCGATCACGGAACCGACCGGGCGATTCTCCGGTCGACCGCCGCCTCGATGGGTTCCTGGGCTTGAAGTCCACGGCGTCGACCGTGACCACACGGGGCAGTTCCAGTTGCAAACTCATGGTCGCAAAGGGATGGACCGGAGAAGTCGTTTCCGGCTGTCCGGCGCGCCACCCCGCCGTTGGCGACCCCGCGACCGCGAACACCGGCAGACGTCCGCAGCGGTACAGGCGAGCGGACGGACCCGCAACACCGTACGGCCAACCACGTACCGTACTTGAGGCCCTCAAATCGTAGACATAGGCGTTCGATGGCAGGCTCGCAAGCCAATCCCGGATGGCGTCATCCAAGTGATGAGCACGGTACGGGCGCAACGCCAGCGCCCGTCGATGAGCCCACACAGAGTGCGCGTTGGCGCTCAAATCTCGCAGCCAGGCGAGGGTCTGACCTCGGAGCGCGAGATCGCGAAGCGTGGCGACGAATGTGCATAGACCTTCGCTGACATGCACCGCGACCTGCGGGTCGGGAAAAACACACCACACGGAACCTGGCAAATCCTCGTTCCCCAGTTCCGCAATCCAGCGCCGCCCGGCGTCGTCGATCGCCAACGTGAGGCAGGGTTTGAACACGGAGCACGGCTCTTCTGGAAAGCACAATCCGGTAAAATCGATGAGCCCCAGTTCAGTGTCCGCGAGACCACGGCAGGTCGCGAGTAACGCCTCGGTCGATGGATTGATGCTTGCGGGATAGATTGAGCGAAGTGTCTTGAGGAGTGCTGGACGAAGTCCCGGCAGGGCTCGGACCGGGAGCGTTTTGCCGCTGGCATCCACCCAGGGCGTCGACAATAAGGGGATCATCGTGTCACGTGCTGACATGTTGAAAATCCTCTCTAGAAAATCAAACCAAACAATCTCCTGTTTGAATACGAATGACCTTGACGGACCAGAGAAACGTCTCTGTGACCGACCGGGCCGGACGAGAATTTAGCGCAATAATGATTTTTTTCAAGGGTCACCGTCTTTAGGCAATTTGAACCGCAGTCTCAATGCCAAGCCCGCCTGGCATCGTTACATATGCCGTTGGGGGCGGCTGCTCCGACGCAGCGGCCGCCTGTAAATTGCGGCTCCGCATGGTGAAAGCCAACTGACGGACTGGCCGCAAGCGCGCGTCGATTCGATGCCGAAACTCCCTACACTGGTATGCAGGCGCAGCTTCGCGCATCCAAGGTACGCACAATGGAAATGGGGTCTTCGATCGGCGCCAATGAGGTACTGGCCCTTGCGCCCACGGTTCCGGACTTGATGGGTGACCTGCGCAGCGATCACGCCGGTGAGGCGGGTGCGGTGATGATTTATCGCGGCATTCTGGCCGGATCGCGAGACGCCAATGTCCGCCGTTTCGCCTTCAAGCACATGGCAACGGAACTCGGGCACCTTGCGCTCATGGAGCATCTCGTCCCTGCCTCGCAGCGCAGCATTCTTCTCCCCGCCTGGAAACTCGCGGGTTGGCTGACGGGATGGCTGCCCGCCGTCGTCGGTGCCCGGGCCGTTTACGCCACTATCGAGGCGGTCGAAACCTTCGTGGATCGGCACTACGACGAGCAGATTCGCAAGCTCGCTCCGACGGGGGCGAGCGGCGCCTTACGCTCCATGCTTGTCACCTGCCAGCAGGACGAGCTCCAACACCGAGATGAGGCACGCGCCGCGAACTCCGCCGTGCACACGCCGGCGGACTCCATGGCCGGGGGAACCATTATTCTGCAGGCGTGGGCGGCACTGGTCGACTTCGGCAGTCGAGCGGCCGTGAGCGCTGCCCGGAGGATTTGAACATGCCGGATCTCATGCAAGTTTATTACGACGGGAGCTGCCCGGTCTGTTCTCGCGAGGTCGCCATGTATCGGGCGCGGCCCGGCGCCGACGCGGTCGAATGGGTCGACATCCATCGTGCGGAGCCGGGGCAACTGGGGCCGGGTCTGTCGCGCGATCAGGCGCTCGCCCGCATGCACGTGCGCACGCCTGAGGGCACCCTGTTGAGCGGTGCGGCTGCATTTGGCGCGCTGTGGAGCCGGCTGCCTGGCTTCCGCTGGCTGGGCCGATTGATTTCGATACCGCTCTTTTCGGGGTTTGCTGAAATTTGCTACCGCGGCTTCCTATGGGTCCGAAAACTTTGGCGGCCCACCCCCAGTAAGGGCACGGCACCGTTCTAGGGTGAACCCGCGGCGCAGTCGAACCGCCAAGGTGCCGCCATCCGGCGTTAACCAGAATCTGAATTCCCGCGCCCAGCCAAAACGCGTTCGCGCGCCAAGGAATTTCACGTCCTATCCGCGGTCTGATGGTTTTGTCGATCGTGATGCTTGGCTATTACGGAGAACCCATGATCCAGACCGCCTATGTCAGTCGCGCCGCAGAGGCGATGTCACAGGAATCCTTGCTTGCGCTGTTGCAGCAATGCCTCGCAAACAATGAGGCGAGCGGCGTCACCGGCATGTTGCTTTATGGCAACGATACGTTCTTGCAGGTGCTCGAAGGCGAAGAAGCCGTGCTCGACACGGTGATCGACAAAATACGGAAAGATCCACGGCACTCCAAGATCCATTTCCTGTACCGAAAACCCTTGGAGCGCCGCGAATACAGCGATTGGAGCATGGGTTTCAAGCGCGTGTCGGCGGAAGGCCTGAACGCCATCGGCTTGTCCGCGTTCGGCGCGAAGGACTTCAACTTCGACTATTTGATCGAGCATGAAGCCGTCGTCGAGACCCTCATGGAGCACTTCCGGGTGCCGCATTGGGATCCTCTGATACGCGAACTCGACGCCAAGGATAAGGTCATCGAATATCTGAAAAAGGCGCTGTCCCATACGCGCGGCTGCATCGAGATCGCGAGTTTCGTCTTGGAGAACGTTGCTGCGGCCAGCCGTGATGGACGTCTTGACGAGCAACAGCTGCGGCTGTGCGAGTCAGCGCTCGATACGCTTCGACGGGTCTAGACTGGCGCAAGCGCCCGCCGTTTCTCCGCCATCGCTGCCGGCGCCGAAAACGACGGCCATGCACGGGGGCGGCACACACACTGTCGAGCCTACACCGCCTCGATTACCGTGGTGTTCGACATCCCCGGTCGAGCCTACAACGCCTCGATCACCGTGGCGTTCGCCATCCCGCCGCCCTCACACATCGTCTGCAGGCCATAGCGCAGGCCGCGAGCCCGCAGGGCATGAATCAGCGTGGCCATCAGTTTCGTGCCCGAGGCACCGAGCGGATGGCCGAGAGCAATGGCCCCGCCATTGACGTTGAGTTTCGCCGGGTCCGCATGCAGGCTCTTGAGCCAGGCGAGCGGCACGGCGGCAAAGGCTTCGTTGACCTCGAACAGATCGATATCCTCGAGGGATAGACCGCCGCGATCGAGCGCTTTGCGCGTCGCGGGAATCGGCTCCTCGAGCATGAGGACGGGGTCGCCGGCGGTGACTGCGAGCTGGTGAATGCGCGCCAACGGAGTGA
>Ga0209611_10007075_pt1 | contig 18075 bp, 14 predicted proteins | sample S1TSphgellanicum_3_FD_187693 | JGI IMG/M metagenome (GOLD analysis project Ga0209611, IMG submission 187693) | Host-associated microbial communities from peat moss isolated from Minnesota, USA - S1T2_Fc - Sphagnum magellanicum MG (SPAdes) (version 2) | ecosystem: Host-associated > Plants > Peat...
CAAAATCAAAAAAATTAAATCATGCACGCAAACGCAACCACGCTTACCCCTGATCTCCTGCAGAAGATGAACGCCTACTGGCGTGCGGCCAATTATTTGTCGGTCGGACAAATTTATCTCTACGACAATCCGCTGCTGAAGGTGCCGCTAAAGCTATCCCACGTTAAGCCGCTCGTGGTTGGCCACTGGGGGACGACCCCGGGCCAAAACTTTATTTATGTTCATCTGAACCGGGTCATCAAGAAGTACGACCTCGATATGTTTTATGTGGCCGGTCCCGGTCACGGCGGGCCGGCGATTGTGGGCAACGTCTATCTCGAAGGCACCTGGAGCGAGATTTATCCCAATGTGACCCTGGACGAGTCCGGATTGCAGAAGCTCTTCAAGCAGTTTTCCTTTCCGGGCGGGATCTCGAGCCATGTCGCGCCGACGACGCCGGGCTCCATTCACGAAGGGGGCGAATTGGGTTATTCGCTCAGCCATGCTTTTGGAGCGGCGTTCGACAATCCCGGGTTGATCGTCGCCTGCGTGGTCGGCGACGGTGAATCGGAAACGGGGCCGCTCGCGACTTCATGGCAATCCAACAAGATGCTGGATCCCGTCACGGATGGGGCGGTGCTGCCGATTCTCCACCTCAACGGTTACAAGATCAGCAACCCGACCATTCTGTCTCGAATCGAGCCGGACGAACTGGATCAGTTTTTCCGCGGCTGCGGCTGGACGCCTATCTTTGTGGAGGGTGATGAGCCGGAAAAGATGCACGAACTTATGGCGACGGCGATGGAAAGGGCCATCGATAGCATCAAGGAAATTCAACAGAATGCCCGGACGAACAACGATACCTCTCGGCCGCGCTGGCCGATGATTGTGCTGAGATCGCCCAAGGGTTGGACTGGTCCCAAAATTATCGATGGCCTCCAGATTGAGGGAACGTTCCGGGCCCACCAGGTTCCTATTCTGGTGGATGCCGAGCATCCCGATCATGTGAAGGATCTTGAGCTTTGGATGAGGAGCTATAAGCCGGAGGAATTGTTCGATAAAAACGGACGCCTTCTTCCGGAATTGGCCGAGTTGGCCCCCAAGGGTGACCGGCGCATGGGAGCCAATCCGCATGCCAACGGCGGGCTTCTGCTGCAGGACCTGCGCATGCCGGATTTCCATGCTCATGCGGTAACTGTGCCTTCGCCGGGAGCTGTCGATGGACAGGATACGCTTGTCCTTGGAGGGTTCCTCCGCGACGTGGCCAGGCTGAATCAGGATCAGCGAAATTTCCGGGTCTTTGGCCCGGACGAAACCCTGTCGAATCTGTTGGGCGCGGTCTTCGAAGTCACCAACCGCCAGTGGGACGCGCGCAAAGTGGATAACGATGAATTCCTCGCTCCGGCAGGCCGGGTCGTTGACTCAATGCTCAGCGAGCATCAGTGCGAAGGTTGGCTGGAAGGATACCTACTGACCGGTCGGCATGGACTTTTTAATAGTTACGAGGCCTTCATTCGCATCGTTGACTCGATGTTCAGCCAGCACGCCAAATGGCTGAAGGTCACGCTCGAACTCCCGTGGCGGCGCAAGATTGCTTCGCTGAACTATCTGCTCGCCTCCCACGTCTGGCAGCAGGATCACAACGGCTTCACGCACCAGGACCCCGGCTTCCTCGACCACGTGATCAACAAGAAGGCCAGCATCGTCCGTGTTTATTTGCCGCCAGACGCGAACTGTCTTCTTTCGGTCTTCGATCATTGCCTGCGCAGCCGGCATTACGTCAACGTGGTGGTCGCCGGCAAACATGCACTGCCGCAATGGCTGTCCATGGATGCGGCCGTGGTGCATTGCACGGAAGGCGTCGGCATCTGGCAATGGGCCAGCAATGACCAGAACGTTGAACCGGACGTGGTCATGGCTTGTTGCGGCGACACGCCGACACTGGAGATATTGGCGGCCGTTTCCATCCTTCGCGAACATCTGCCCGATCTGAAAATCCGGGTGATTAACGTCGTTGATCTGATGAAACTGCAGTCAGCGAGCGAGCACCCGCATGGTCTCAGCGAGACGGACTACGATTCGCTCTTCACCAAGGACAAGCACATCATTTTCGGCTTTCACGGCTACCCGTGGTTGGTCCATCGGCTGACTTACCGCCGGACCAATCGGAACCTGCACGTCCGTGGATATAAGGAAGAGGGTACGATCACGACGGCCTTCGACATCCGGGTGCAGAACGAGCTGGACCGGTTTCATTTGGTGCAAGATGTGGTGGACCGAGTGCCGAATCTGGGGACCAAAGGCGCCTACCTGAAGCAGTTAATGCGGGACAAGCTCATCGAGCATAAAGTCTATATCGATCAGCATGGCCAGGACTTGCCTGAGATTCGGAATTGGAAGTGGGGCAACTCCAAGTGAGCGCGCTGACGCTCATTGAAACCGCGAAGGCGCTTGTGGCCGATGACAAGGGTCTGCTGGCGATGGATGAAAGCAATCCCACCTGCAACAAGCGTTTCGCCGCCTTGGGCATCCCGCAGACGCACGAGGCCCGTCGGGCCTACCGCGAGTTGATTGTCACCACGCCCGATCTCGGTGAGTGCATCAGCGGTTTGATTCTTTATGACGAGACCATCCGCGAGGGCAAGAAGGATGGCACGCCATTTCTTGAAATCATCGCCGATGCGGGAATCCTACCGGGCATCAAAGTCGATATCGGGGCGAAGGATATGGCGGGTCATGACGGAGAGAAAGTCACTGAAGGCCTGGACGGACTTCGTAAACGCTTGAAGGAATACGCTCAAATGGGCGAACGACTACCATGACCGAGATTCCGTTGTATCCCTTACGATTTGAGCCGATTTATCAATATCGTCTTTGGGGTGGTAGGCGTTTGGCCGAATTTCTGTCTGCCCCGTTACCGGGCGACGGCCCCATCGGGGAAGCCTGGATCCTAAGCGACCGCGATGACCATCCTAGCCTCGTGGCCGACGGGCCGCTCAAGGGGCGATCCATTCGGCAACTGCTTGCGCGGTCGCCTGAACAACTGCTCGGAAAACTGGCCTCACACTTCACTCGATTTCCCTTACTGCTGAAGTTCCTCGATGTAACGAAAGGGCTCTCCGTTCAGGTGCACCCTTCGGATGCGCATAAAGAACTCATCCCCGCAGGCGATACCGGGAAAACAGAAGCATGGGTGGTGTTGGAAAAAGGGTCCGGCGCGCGCATCTACGCTGGTTTGAATCCGGGGACCACAGCGGCTGTCATGCGGGAGGCAATTAACCGAGGAACGCTGGCTGACCATTTGGCCAGCTTTGCGCCTGAACCGGGGGAATGTGTACTGATTCGGGCTGGGACCGTTCATTCGTTAAAGGATGTTGTCGTTTTCGAAGTCCAAGAAAACAGCGATGTGACTTTTCGCCTTTTCGATTGGAACCATATTGATCCCACGACCCATCAGCCAAGGCCTTTGCAAGTCGATCAGGCGATGGCCTGCATCAATTTCACGCAGGGTTCCATCCAGCCGCTCACGCCCGAGGTGCGGGAAAGAGATCCTGTTAATCGAGAAAAGCTCCTTCGTTGCGATCACTTCGGGGTGTGCCGGGTCAAGGGAGAGTTCCCGTTTACCACGGGCGCTGCGGACACCTGCCGTATCGTGGTTTGCCTCGATGGCGAGGGAGAATTGGAACACGGCGGCATCCCATACCGTTTTGATAAAGGCGACGTCATGCTTTTACCGGCGGTGGTCGGGGCCTGTTCATGCCGACCCAACGGGACCGTCACGCTGTTGGAGATTGCACTTCCGGAGATTGTTAACCCGTGAAAAAACTCATTGTCTTTGATCTGGACGGGACGCTGGCCGAAAGCAAAGCCTCCGTCGATGCGGAGATGGCCACCCTGCTCGATCATCTTCTGAAAATCGTCAAGGTGTCCGTTATTTCTGGCGGTGCTTGGTCGCAGTTTGAAAAGCAGGTGGTGGCTCACCTTTCTCACGACGAGCGCCTCAAGAACCTTTCTCTCTTGCCCACTTGCGGTACTAAATTCTATCGGTATGACTCGAAATGGGAGCTGCTCTATTCGGAAGATTTCACCGAAGCGGAAAAGAAAAAAATCCTGACTTCGTTGCAGCAGGCAACCGGGACCCCCGACCTGAAGCCCCCAAAAACCTGGGGTGATCTGATTCAGGACCGGGGCAGCCAGATCACGTTCTCCGGTTTGGGGCAGCAAGCCCCCCTTGAAGAGAAGAAGAAATGGGACCCCGACTTTGCCAAGCGCAAGAAGATCAAAGTCCTGCTCGATAAGCTCATTCCCGAATTTTCCGTGCGCCTGGGGGGCGCAACATCCGTTGACATTACCCAGCAAGGAATCGACAAGGCCTACGGAATTCGAAAGCTACGTGACGTCCTAAGCATTGCCATTTCGGAGATGATTTTTATTGGGGACGCCGTTTTTCCGGGCGGGAACGATTATCCGGCCAAAGAAGCCGGTGCACTATCGATCCGCGTGAGAGACCCTCACGAGACGAAGCGAGTTATTGAAGCCATTGTCGCTTGTCTGGAGGAAAGTTGACCATCCCGTTCCAACTGCAGCGCCTGGGAATGCTGATGGAGCCGGAGCCAGGCAACCCGCAGGAGGTCGAGGGTGTCCTCAATCCGGGAGTAACCCGTGGGCCGGACGGGCATCTTTACCTGTTTCCCAGACTAGTCGCGAAGGGCAATTTTTCTCGAATCGGCATCGCCCGAGTCAAATTTAACCCGGCTGGCGATCCATGCGGAGTCGAGCGGCTGGGGATAGCTCTGGAGCCGGAAGCCGATTACGAAAAGACGTCCGATGGCGGCGGCTGCGAGGATCCACGCATCACGTTCGTCGAACCGCTCCAGCGTTATGTCATGACCTACGCGGCGCTTTCAGCCGTCGGCCCCCGGATTGCCTTTGCCATTTCGGAGGATTTGTTTCACTGGCAGCGACTCGGGCTCGCAACCTTTGCTCCCTATGAGGGCATCGATTTCGTCCACGTCGATAACAAGGACGCCAGCCTCTTTCCCATCGCGATACCCAGCCACTGCGGAAAGATGCAGACGGCTCTCCTGCATCGGCCTCTATTCCCCGGCACCCGGCCCGAGGAAACCGCCTGCCACGAAGGCCCCCGCCAGGTGGACCTGGACCACGAGAGTATTTGGATTTCCTACTGCCCCATGCCCGAGAAGGGCTGCGAACCGAAGCACCTTAGCCTCTTCAATTCGCATCATCGACTCGCCGCGCCCGTAGCTCCGTGGGCTCGGCTGAAAATTGGCGCGGGTACTCCGCCGATCCTGACCCGGCACGGATGGATGATTATTTACCATGGCGTCAGCGACATGGCTGCTTCCAGCGACAAAGCCCACCATTTCTGTTACTCGGCGGGCGTCATGGTGCTTTCGGAAAAGCATCCCCGCGAGGTCCTTTATCGTTCGGCGGAGCCAATCCTGACCCCAACCCTCCCGCAGGAACGAATCGGAACGATTGGCAATGTCGTTTTCCCCACCGGCATCGACCGCCGCGACGACATCGGGCAGCCGGATCGCTTCGATGTTTATTACGGGATGGCCGACAACCGAATCGGCGTGGCTCGTCTTGATTTACCGAAGTCCCTCCCTGTTGGTGGCGTCGCCGCACAACCAACAGGGAAGGTGTAATCAGTCCGGGATCGGGAGCTTGGAATCGAAAAGGAATATATGGAACCCACCACCAAGAAACCGACCACAGCAGACCTAAAGCCAGGAGCGAAGCCTGAGTCCAAGGACGATTTGAAATCCCTGCCGATGGCGGAAGTGGAAAAGAAGTTAGGTTCATCGCCGGATGGTCTCACCCAAGCCGAGGCAACAAAGCGGCTCACCCAATATGGCCCGAATGAAATCGAGGAAAAGAAAACCAACCTGATCCTCAAATTTCTCTCCTATTTTTGGGGACCTATTCCGTGGATGATCGAAATCGCCGTCATCCTTTCCGGTGTCGTCCGGCACTGGCCTGATTTTTCTATCATCCTGGTTTTGTTAGTCGCCAATGCCGTGGTCGGATTTTGGGAAGAACACCAGGCGGCCAATGCCGTTGACGCTCTTAAGGCCAGTCTGGCGATCAAGGCCCGGGTCAAACGTGACGGGAAGTGGATCAACCCTCCCGCGCGTGAACTGGTGCCGGGTGACGCCATCCGCCTGCGTCTCGGTGACATTGTGCCGGCGGATGCGCGCCTCCTGGAGGGCGACGAGATCGAGGTGGATCAGTCGGCGTTGACGGGAGAGTCGCTCCCGGTCACGCGCACGCCCGGCGAAGCCGTCTTCTCAGGATCGATTGTCCGGCAGGGCGAGATCGGCGCGCTGGTCTATGCCACCGGTACGAAAACCTATTTCGGCAGGACCGCGCAGTTGGTCCAGGGCGCCATCACGGTCAGTCATTTTCAAAAGGCAGTTTTGAGGATTGGCAACTACCTGATCATTTTCGCGGTGGTGATGGTCGCGGCGATTATTGGCGTTGCCCTCTTTCGAGGCGATCCGATCCTCACGACCCTGCAATTTGCCCTGGTCCTGACGGTGGCCGCAATTCCCGTGGCGATGCCGACGGTGTTATCGGTGACGATGGCGGTCGGTGCTCGCCTGCTGGCCAAGAAAAAGGCCATTGTCAGCAAACTGGTGGCCATTGAGGAGCTGGCCGGCGTGGACGTTTTGTGCGCGGACAAGACCGGCACGCTGACCCAGAACAAACTATCCCTCGGCGATCCCTTTTGCGTCAACGGCATCCCGGCCGATCAAGTGGTCCTGGATGGCGCGTTGGCATCCCGCTCCGACAACAACGATACCATTGACCTGGCGGTCATTGGCGGACTGAAAGACAAGAATGCGATCAAGGATTTTCAGGTCACGCATTTCATGCCGTTCGATCCGGTGCATAAACGCACCGAGGCCAGCGTCAAAGACAAGGATGGCAAGGAATTCAAGGTCACCAAGGGCGCGCCCCAGGTGATCATGCAATTATCGGCCAATGCCGGACAGGTGAAGTCCGAAGTCGACAAAGCGGTCGGTGAATTCGCGGCGCGGGGCTTTCGTGCCCTCGGCGTGGCCAGGGCGGAGGGCGATGGTCCGTGGCAGCTCGCCGGCGTACTGCCCCTCTTTGATCCACCCCGCGATGATGCCAGGGAAACGATTGCGACAGCGCTCAAAATGGGCGTGAAAATCAAGATGGTGACGGGCGATGCCCTCGCTATCGCGAAGGAAACCGCGAAGAAGTTGGGCATGGGCGCGAATATCCTCGATGCCGCTGCGCTGGGTGACTCCAAGAAGCAGGAAACCGATCAAGTGGCCGAAGAGATCGAGAAGGCCGACGGCTTCGCGCAAGTCTTTCCCGAGCACAAGTTCCATATCGTCGATGTTCTGCAGAAGCGAGGCCATCTGGTCGGCATGACCGGTGACGGGGTCAATGACGCCCCGGCTCTCAAGAAAGCCGACTGCGGCATTGCGGTTTCCGGAGCGACCGATGCCGCGCGCGCGGCCGCGTCCATTGTCCTGACCACGCCTGGCCTGTCGGTGATCATCGATGCGATCAAGGAGAGTCGCCGCATTTTCCAGCGGATGAACAGTTACGCGATTTACCGGATCGCGGAGACGCTGCGCGTGCTTCTGTTTATGACGGCGGCGATTCTCGTCTTCAATTTTTATCCACTGACGGCGGTGATGATCGTGATGCTCGCCCTGCTCAACGACGGAGCCATCCTCTCCATTGCCTACGACAATGTGCGCTACAAGAACGCCCCGGAATCCTGGAACATGCGCATGGTGCTGGGGGTCGCCACGGTCCTGGGCGTCATTGGGCCCATAGCGTCATTCGGCCTGTTCTATCTGGGCGATCAAGTTTTTCATCTCAGCCATAAGGAGCTCCAGCCCATGATGTATCTGATGTTGTCGGTGGCGGGACATCTGACCATCTTCCTCACGCGCACACGCGGCCCATTCTGGTCCATACGCCCGGCAGCAATTTTGTGTGTTGCCACCGGAGGCACACAAATCTTGGCGACATTTATAGCGGTTTACGGATTTCTGATGCCGCCACTAGGCTGGAAATGGGCCGGTTTCGTCTGGGCCTATGCGCTGATCTGGGCGCTCGTCAGTGACCAAGTGAAGTTGCTCGCCTATCGCATTTTCGATCCCGTCAAAGCCGGTGCGAAACTGGCAGACCAAAACGAACCGACGCACGACTCCCAGACGACGTCGAAGCCCGAAGCCAAACCGGAATCGAAACCAGAGGTCCAAAACCACGCAAAGCCCGAAGCCCAGGTTCATCCCGAAGCGCCGACGCCGCCCGAGGCGACGCCGCAACTCGTCAAGCGGGTCCATGAACTCTACGAGGAACTAGGCCGTGAGGAAGTAAAAGCGGTTCAGGATTGGGAGAAGGCGAATGGGCCGGCGCGGAAAGATGCTCCCGACGAAGCGCCTAAATAAATGGGCGCGTTACGGGAGACAGGCGGGCCGAAAGTATCAAAATTGCTTACTGGAATAGGAACTTGGAGCGAGAAGCCGATTTGGTCATTTTCGGGACTCGGCGCGAAGGTATTTTGTGAATTTTCCAGATCGAAGGTCCGTTCGCGAGGAGCGGGATTGCCGATGGGGTGATATCCGCGAAGGGACATCAAAATTTGGAAATGGTGCGCGGTACAGGGTTTGAACCTGTGACCCCTACAGTGTCAGTGTAGTGCTCTACCACTGAGCTAACCGCGCGGTCGAGGGCGGCATCGGGGACGCCGCGGGTCAGACAAAATGCGCGGTTTGGCGCGGCGTGGCAAGGCTATTTGTGGCTTCCGTAGCCGCGGCCGTGAAGGCCGTGGCCTTTGCCCGGGCGCGTTCACGCCCTCACGGGCGCGGCTACGGCAAAACGCTAGCGCAGGAAGGCTTCGTGGAGGCCGCCATCGACGGTGAGGACTTGGCCGGTGGTTTTGGCGAGGCGGTTGGTGAGGAGCAGGAAGATGGCTTCGGCCTGGTCGCCGGGGGTGATGGGGTTTTTGGTGAGCGTGCGGTCGGCGTAGAATTGCGCGAGCTTGGTGGTGAGGCTTTCGGAGGATTCGTCGTCGGTGTAGGGGATTTTGTATTTGGCGAGCGAGGCGATGACGCGGTCGCGCGGGAACATGGCGCTGCCCTGGATGACGGTGGCGGGGGCGACGCCGTTGACGCGGACGAGGGGCGAGAGCTCGACGGCGAGTTCGCGCACGAGATGATTGGCGGCGGCTTTGCTGGTGTCGTAGGCGACGCTGCCTTTTTTGGCGACGACGGCGTTGGCGCTGGTGGTGAGGACGAGGGAGCCGCGCAGGCCCTGCTCTTTCCAGAGCGGGCGCGCCTCGTCGGCGACGAGGTAGAGGCCGGTGACGTTGATGGCGTAGGTGAGCGCCCACTTGTCGTCGGGGATGTTGCCCTGCGTGTCCGGCGGAACGAAGACGCCGGCGGTGACGGCGATGGAGTCGATGCCGCCATACGCGAGCACGGCTTCCGCGAGCGCGGCGCGGATGCTTTCGCGCTGCGTGATGTTGGCGACGACGGGGACGGCCGGGCCGCACTTCGAAATGCCGCTGCCCGCGACGCCGATGCCGAGCCCGTGCTGGTCGGTGATTTCCTTGGCGGTGGCTTCGACCGCGGCGTTGTTGAGGTCGATGGCGACGATGTGCGCGCCTTCCTTGACGAGGCGCAGGGCGACTTCGCGGCCGATGCCGCTGCCGGCGCCGACGACGGCGATGACCTGGCGCGCGAGTTCCTTTTCCGCGGGCATGCGCTGGAGCTTGGCTTCCTCGAGGAGCCAGTACTCGATGTCGAAGGCTTCCTGCTGCGGCAGCGCGATATATTTGTCGACCGCTTCCGCGCCGCGCATGACCTGGATGGCGCAGCCATAGAATTCGGCGGTGACGCGGGACTCGCTTTTGTCCTTGCCCCACGCGATGAGGCCGAGGCCGGGCACGAGGATGACGGTGGGATTGGCGTCGCGGATTTTGGGCGAGTCGGCGTGCTTGCACTTGTCGTAGTAGGCGGCGTAGTCGTTGCGGTAGGCGGCGAGGCCGGCCTCGATTTTTTGGCGGAGCATGGCGCCGTCGCCGGTCTGGGGGTTCCAGTCGACGTAGAGCGGCTTGATCTTGGTGCGGAGGAAGTGGTCGGGGCAGGAGGTGCCGAGTTCGGCGAGGCGCGGGGCGTCGTTGCTGTTGATGAACTCGAGCGTGGCGTCGTCGTCCTGGATGGTGGCGATGAAGCGCTTGTGCTGGCTGACTTTGCCGCGCAGCCAGGGCAGGAGGTTGACGAAGAGGTTGCGGCGCTCGCGGGGGTCGAGGGTCTGGTACTTCGCTCCGCCGAAGGTGCGCTCGCCCTTGTCGTGCTCGGCGAGGTAGCGCGCGGCTTTCTCGATGAGCGTGAGCGAGAGCTCGTAGCATTCCTTGTCGTCGTTGGCCCAGTTGATCAGGCCGTGCTGGCCCATGATGACGCCCTTGGCCTTGGGGAATTTGCGGCAGATTTCCTGGAGCTGCAGGCCCAGGTCGAAACCGGGGCGCTGCCACGCGGTCCAGATGACTTCATCGCCGTAGATTTTTTTGGTGAGCTCGGCGGAATTTTTCGACGCGGCGATGGCGATGGCGGCGTTGGGGTGCGTGTGGTCGACGTGCTTGTAGGGGACGAAGCTGTGCAGCGGAGTGTCGATGGAGGGTGCGCGCGGGTTGAGGTTGAAGGTGCAGTGCAGGTAACGCTCGACCATGGCGTCCTCGATGGGTGTCTTGGGGCCGCGCGTTTTTTCCGCGCCGTAGATGCTTTGCAGGGCGATGAGGCGGTCCTGATAGAGCGAGGAAAAGTTTTCGCGCTTGGAGGTGCGCAGGTCGCCGCCGCTGCCCTTGACCCAGAGCACTTCGACGTCCTTGCCGGTGAGGGGGTCTTTCTCGGTGAGCTTGGCGGAGGTGTTGCCGCCGCCGGTGTTGGTGATGCGCTGGTCGCTGCCGAGCAGGTTGGAGCGGTAAATGAGACGGCCGACGGGATCGAGCGTGGCGGCGTGTTTGTCGTCCCAGAGATAGTTGACGTGTTGATAGGTGCTCATGATTTTTTGGCCTCGAGTTGTTGAAAGCGGGTGCGCGCGGTGTCGGAGAAAAGTTTCGCGCCGGGCGTGAAGGTTTGGGTGGGAAAGGAGGTTTCGACGAGGCGGCGCAGCTCGGCGGGGGACTTTAGATGGCCGAGCGCGAGGGCCTGGATGAGGATGTTACCGATGGCGGTGGCCTCGACCGGCCCGGTGATGACGGTGCGGCCGGCGGCGTCGGCGCTGAGCTGGTTGAGCAGCGCGCTGCGCGAGCCGCCGCCGACGATGTGGAGCTTCGCGATCTTGCGGCCGGTGATTTTTTCAAGCTCGGCCAGCGTCTGTGCGTAGGTGAGCGCGAGGCTTTCGAGGATGGTGCGGGTGAATGCGCCGGGCTGGGCGGGAACGGGCTGCGCGGTTTCCCGGCAGAAGGCGGCGATTTTCTCCGGCATGTCGCCGGGCGAGAGGAAGCGCGGGTCGTTGAGGTCGAGATGCGCGTTGGCGGGACCGTTGCCGGTGGCGAGCTGGGTCAGTTCGTCGTAGCTGAACTTTTGACCGGCGGCTTCCCACGCGCGGCGGCATTCCTGCAGGACCCACAGGCCGGCGATGTTTTTGAGGAAGCGGATGGTGCCGCCGAGGCCGGCTTCGTTGGTGAAGCCGGCGGCGCGCGCGGCGTCGGTTACGATGGGTGAGGGGAGTTCCGCGCCGAGGAGCGACCACGTGCCGGAACTGAGGTAGGCCCAGTTGTCGCCGGTGGCGGGGACGGCGGCGACGGCCGCGCCGGTGTCGTGCGAGCAGGTGGCGATGACTTGGGCCTGTGCGAGCGCGGGCAACTTCGCGAGTTTTCCGCTGACGGGGCCGAGCACGGTGCCGCTCGGCACGATGCGCGGGAAAAGCGATGTCTTCACGCCGAGCGTGGCGGCGATTTTGCCGGACCACGTTTGCGTGCGCGGATTGTAAAGCTGCGTGGTGCTGGCGAGCGATTGCTCCGCCGCGGGTTCGCCGCCGATCTGCGCGTTGAAGTAGTCGGCGATGTTGAGGAAACGGTCGGCCTTGGCGAAGGCGGTGGGATCGGCGTGCTGCTGCGCCTCGAAATGATAGATCGTGTTGATCGTCATGAACTGGATGCCGGTCTCCGCGTAGATTTCCGCGAGGGGAATTTTCTGGTGCAGGCGCTCGACCGCGGCGTGCGTTCGCGGGTCGCGATAACAGTAGGGTTTGCCGATGACGTTGCCCTTGGCGTCGAGCAGGACGTAATCGACGCCCCAGGAATCGGTGCTGATGCCGGCGATGGGCACGCCGCGCGCGGCGGCTTTTTCGAGGCCGGCGAAAATCTCACCCTGCAAGTGCGGGAGGTCCCAGAAGAAGTGGCCGCCTTCGGTGAGCGAGCGGTTGGGGAAGCGGTGGATTTCCTCGAGCTGCAACTGGCCGCCGTCGAGGGTGCCGAGCATGACGCGGCCGCTTTCGGCTCCGAGGTCGACGGCCAGATAGGCGTTCATGCGTGGGGGAAAAAGCAGAGATCGATTCAGACGTGGCTTCCAAGGCAGCCCCAAAGGGGCGACCTGACATAGCCCAGGGTGAAACCCTGGGTTCCCGGCATTAAAGACGGCGAGCCCTGTAGGGGCGTTCCAAGCTTTTTCGCAGGCTCGTAGGACGCCCCTTCAGAGACCTCTGCGAAAGTCGCCGGCCAAGGCCCGGAGGGCCGGTGGATATTAGCCGGAGGCGTAAGCCACCGGTAAGGGCCAAGAAGATGGCCGAGCCCCGAAAGGGGCGATTGAAAGACGCGGTTTACCTCATGAATTTTCAATCGCCCCATCCGGGGCTCGTCACTTTCTGCTGCGCATTCCGGTGGCTTACGCCACCGGCTAATTTCCGTGGTCCCTTCGGGACCGTCTGCATGATGACTTTCGCAGAGGTCTCCTTCAGGGGTTATCTCGCGTTTGAATTCCAAACCCAGGGTTTCACCCTGGGCTATATCAGGTCGCCCTTTCAGGGCCAGAAAGGCCGGGGAATTAAGGCTCATCTCGTGGGAATCATTCCGCAGTTATATGATCGAAGTCAATCATAAACGCTGCGACGTTATTTGGGCTTGGTGGGCCTTACCGCGTCGAATCCATGCCATGCCGGGCCGCATGTCCCGTCGGCGGCAGAGCTCGCCATGTTGACGGCGGAAATCCCGAGAAAGAGATAAGCTCAGATTTCTTTGCTGAAATGGAGAAGTAAGTTGAGCGTGCGATGGGGATCCTGCTGAAACTGGTTGCTCATGAGAGAGAAGTCGTCCGAGTTATGGTAGCCGGGGAGGTTGATCGAGGTGTTCTCCGCGATCTTCTTGAAACCCATGGACCAAGTCCCGAAAGAACGCTCCAAAATGGGCCCTTCCATCAGGGTTCTGAACTTGCTGTGCCGTGGGTCGTTCCGAATCTTCTCCACCAGTGCCCGCACGGATGCCTCCGGGCCCTCCAGGGTCTGCATGAAACTCCCGTCCTTGTATAACAACATGCCGGTGATGTCGGCCGCGAGATTGCTTCGGCGGCTTTTTTCGAGGAGTTCATCCAGTTGCTGTTCCGAAAATGGCTGAGTCGCCGAGCTGGAATAAATTACTCTGAACATGCCTGAAGCATAGCACTCGGAAGGCCTGCTGAAAAGGTCAGTGCGTCAGCCCGTTCCTACAAGGGCTTTAGCGGGGATCGGGGATGACGCGGTCGAGCAGCTTGGCGCTGCTGAGGACGCCGGGGACGCCGGCGCCGGGATGCGTGCCGGCGCCGACGAGGTAGAGATTCTTCACGTCCTCGCTGACGTTGTGGGGGCGGAACCAAGCGCTTTGGGTGAGGATCGGCTCGAACTGGAAGGCGGAGCCGAGATAGGCGTCGAGCTCGCTCTCGAAATCGAGCGGCGTCCAGATGATCTGGCTGACGATGTGCTGGCGCAGGTCGGGGCAGAGCTTCTCGAGCGAGGCGAGGATGGCGTCGGCGTAGCACTCCTTCACCGCGTTCCAGTCGACCTCGCCGGCCAGGTTCGGCACGGGCGAGAGGACGTAGAAGCATTCGTGGCCGGGCGGCGCGAGCGAGGGATCGGTGCGCGTGGGCGCGTGCAGGTAGAGCGAGAAATCGTCGACGAGGATTTTCTTCTGGAAAATGTCCTCAAGCAATTCCTTGTAGCGCTCGGTCAGCACGATGGTGTGGTGCGCGAGCTCGGGGTAGGTGCGGTCGGTGCCGAAGTAGATGAGGAAGAGGCCCATCGAGTAGCGCATTTTCGCGAGGCGCGCATCGGTCCACTTTTTGCGCGCGGTGGCGGGCACGGCGTTCTTGTAGAAGTGGGCGACGTCGGCGTTGGAGACGACGATGTCGGCGGGGATTTCCTCGTCGGTGTCGAGCCGTACGCCCGTGGCGGTGCCGTCCTCGACGAGCAGGTCCTTCACGCGCGCGTTGAGGCGGACGGTGCCGCCCATTTCGTTGAAGAGGCGCACGAGTCCCTGCACCAGCGCGCCGGTGCCGCCCATGGCAAAGTGGACGCCCCACTGGCGCTCGAGAAAATGGATCATCGCGTAGATGGACGACGACTGGAACGGATTGCCGCCGACGAGCAGCGGATGAAAGCTGAAGACCTGCTGCAGCAGCGGGTGCTTGACGTGGCGCGAGACGAGCTTGAAGACCGACTCCTGCGAGCGCAGGCGGATGAGGTCGGGCGCGACGCGGATCATGTCGCTGAAGTTGGTGAACGGCTGGTCAGCGAGATCGATGAAGGCGCGTTCGAAAATGGCCTTCGATTTTTTCGCGAACTCGAGATAGCCCGCGACATCGTCAGGGTTGAACTTGCGGATTTCGGCGACGATTTCCGACTCGACGCCGGTGTAGTCGAAGTGGCGGCCGTCGGGGAAGACGATGCGGTAGAACGGCGTGACGGGGACGATCTTCACGTAGTCCTCGGTCTTCTTGCCGGCGAGGGCGAAGAGTTCGTCGATGAGGAACGGCGCGGTGATGATGGTGGGGCCGGCGTCGTAGGAAAAACCCTTGTCGTGGAAAACGTAGGCGCGGCCGCCGGGCTTGTCGCGCATCTCGAGGATGGTGGTAGCGTAGCCGCGGGCCTGGAGGCGGATGGCCGCGCCGAGGCCGCCGAAGCCGGAGCCGATGACGAGGGCGGTGGATTTTGGGTCGGTCACGGAAATGCCAAGGTAGCAGATGACGACACGCGGGCAATCGTTTGGGGCCTTACCCCTGAAGTCTGCAGAATCGCAGAGGAGACTTTAAGCAGGGCTAATCAATCGCCCACGGTCTTCGCGGCTTAGCGTCACAAGCCGAGTTTCTCCAGCAATGCCTCGACCGTCAGGCCGTGATGCGTGGCGATGCGTTTGAGAATGCCGGCCAAGGTCCCGGTTTTGATCGGACGATGATTGGGAACGACTTCGTGGTTCTCCCCGTCCTGTTGCGTGGTCACACGGATATGGGAACCTTTTTGTCGATCAACCGCATAACCCAGGGCGCGGAGGGCTTTGACCAGTTGTGCCCCGTCGATATCACGGGGTATTTTCATCGAGCCAGGACTTCGTCCCTGACGAAGTGTAGCCGGATCATTTTGGGGGCTTCCATCGTTTCATCGAAGTAACAATCGACAGCTTCTTTCACCATCGTCCGAAGTTCCTCAAGCGTGTCGCCCTGGGTGTGGATGCCATAGCCCAACGCCATGGCGTTGTAGCCGCCATCCACCTCGTCTTCGCGCACTTCGAAGATGATTTCGCTCATGAAGCAAGCTTAGTGCGTCACTTCGACTCGAGCAAGCGATTGCACCACCTAATCGATGGCCATCCGCTTTTGGATGCCGAATTTGTCGACGCGCTTGCGGAGGGTGGCGCGGGTGACGCCGAGGAGCTTGGCGGCCTGGACCTGGTTGCCGGAGGTCTCGGCGAGGGCGCGGACGATGAGCTCGCGCTCGGCGGCGGGGAGCAGTTTGAACTGCTTGTCCTGGCGCGCGAAGTTGAAGAGGGTCTCGACCGCCTGGCTGAGCGCGGCCTTGCCGGCCTCGGGGCTGGACGGCGCGGCGGGGTCGGCCCCGTAGGCTGGCGCACTCTTCGTCTCGCCCGCGATGGGCGTGGAGATGGGAGTGTGCGAGCCGCGGGAGATTTCCTCGGGCAGATTGGCGAGCGTGATGGTGTTGCCGGACGCGAGGACCATGGCGCGCTGGATGCAGTTCTCGAGCTGGCGCACGTTGCCGGGCCAGGGGAAGCGTTGGATGGCAGCCATGGCGTCGTTGGCGATCTGGCTTGGGCCGGTCGGCAGCTTGAGGCGGAATTTGTTGATGAAATAGGCGACGAGGATCGGGATGTCGCTCTGGCGATCGCGCAGCGGCGGCAGATTCAGGCGCACGACGTTGAGGCGGTAGAAGAGGTCCTCGCGGAATTCCTTGCGCTGGACCGCCTGCCACAGGTCCTTGTTCGTCGCGGCGATGATGCGCACGTCGACCTTGATCGATTGGTTGTTGCCGACGCGGGAGACTTCGCCCTCCTGCAGCACGCGCAGGATCTTGGTCTGCGTGGTCATCGGCATGTCGCCGATTTCATCGAGGAAGATGGTGCCGCTGTCGCACTGCTCGAACTTGCCGATGCGCTGCGCGAGCGCGCCGGTGAACGCGCCTTTCTCGTGGCCGAAGAGCTCGCTCTCGAGCAGGTTTTCGGGAATGGCCGCGCAGTTGATGGCGATGAACGGCTTGGTGGCGCGGGAGCCGTTCTGGAAAATGGCGCGGGCGGCGAGTTCCTTGCCCGTGCCGCTTTCGCCGGTGATGAGGATGGTCGTGCTGGTCGACGCAACCTGGCCGATGAGCTTGTAGACCTGCTGCATGGCGGGCGAATTGCCGACGATGGTCTGGTTGCTTTCCTCGGCGTTGAGCTTGGTGGGGAAGGCGACGATCTGCTTCATGGCGCGCGCGGCGGCGAGGGCCTCGAAGAGGAGCACCTTGAGCTGCGGGATGTCGAACGGCTTGAGGACGTAGTCGTACGCGCCGCGCTTCATCGCCTCGATGGCGGTCTGCGACGTGCCGTAGGCGGTCATCATGACGACGACCTGCTTGGGGTTCATCTGGCGCAGCTCTTTCAGGGTGTCGAGGCCGTTCTGCTGGCCCATGCGGATGTCCATCACGATGAGATCGGGCGCGTGCTTCTTGGCGAGCTTGAGGCCCTCGTCGCCCGACTCGGCGCTGTGGACATCGAGCGGCTCCTTTTCGAGCAGGCGGCGGAAGGAATAATGGACGTCCTTCTCGTCGTCGATGATGAGGATCGACTGGCGCTCCTCGGCGGCGGAAACGGGCGCGGGCACGGTTGCGGCGGACTTCTTGTGCGGGGAGGGAGGGTGGCCGGCGCCGGGACTCATGGTCAAAGAATTATAGCGGACGTCCGGCGGCGACAACAAATGGTTTCAGTTCCTCGACGAGCCGGGCGTAGAGGTCGAAGTCGACCTGCTGCTGGCCGTCGCTCCACGCCTCGGCGGGATTCGGATGCACCTCGATGAGCAGGCCGTCGGCGTTGAGCGCGGCGGCGGCCTTGCAGAGCTCGAGCACCATGTCGGCGCGGCCGCAGCCCTGGCTGGGATCGATGATGACGGGCAGGTGCGACTCGTGCTTGATCGCGGCGACGGCGCCAAGGTCGAGCGTGTTGCGCGTGTAGGTCTCGAAGGTGCGGATGCCGCGCTCGCAGAGCATCACGTTCGGGTTGCCGTGGGCGAGGACGTACTCGGCGGCGAGGAGCCATTCCTCGATCTTCATGCTCAGGCCGCGCTTGAGCAGGATGGGTTTGCCGCTGCGGGCGGCCTCGGTGATGAGGGAGAAATTCTGGGCGTTGCGCGCGCCGATCTGGAGGATATCGGCATGCGCGGCGACGAGTTCCACGTCGCGCTCGGAGAGCACTTCGGTAATGATACCGAGGCCGTATTCCTTGGAGGCGAGCGAGAGGATGCGCAGGCCTTCCTTGGCGAGGCCCTGGAATTCGTACGGCGACGTGCGCGGCTTGTACGCGCCGCCGCGGAGGAACGTCGCGCCGCTGGCCTTGACCGCCTTGGC
>Ga0209611_10007076_pt1 | contig 18074 bp, 14 predicted proteins | sample S1TSphgellanicum_3_FD_187693 | JGI IMG/M metagenome (GOLD analysis project Ga0209611, IMG submission 187693) | Host-associated microbial communities from peat moss isolated from Minnesota, USA - S1T2_Fc - Sphagnum magellanicum MG (SPAdes) (version 2) | ecosystem: Host-associated > Plants > Peat...
ACTGCCTTAAATCTTTTGACTGCAAGATGAATTCCAAACTGTGGGTCTACCTCGATTAATAGATGCACGTGGTCAGGCATGATTTCCATTTCCAATATCTCGGACTTGATTTCTATCGCTATCTGAGCCAGTAATTCTTTAAGTTGAGAGGCAATACACCCACTAGTACTTTACGACGGTATTTAGGGCAAAAAATAACATGGTACTTGCATGAATAAAAACTCAGTAAGTGAGAAACTCAGTTCTAGAGAACTGAGAGGGAAACAACTTGGTGACTTTAGTCGCAGTAAATCTTTTTTTGTTTGTCCTTTTGGCAATTTGGCAACCGGAATCGGAGAATGGGAATTTTAATCATATATAGCCAGAGAGCCAAGACACGGTCAAAGCTACAACCCCAATCACACCTGTGGTCTCATCTCTCCTGCTGTTGCCAGTTGTTGACGATCTGATGTCGAATCCCCTTCGAGTTCCCCAGACAAGACAGCAGATCCTCTTCGCTTCACTTCAACTGGCCAGTTATCTTACTACATTACATAATTACACTCTAAACGGGTTAGGGCTTTACTTTTAAAATCGTGCTTGAGCTTAACAGGCAAAAGTCCAGGAATCAGCCGTTTTTAGCTAAAACAAAAAGAAGCCCCACCTCTGACCCGAAGAGCAGTGTGGGATGAATTTTTGGGCGATAACGAATTGACCTCTAACCGAATCAAGCCATAGGCTGGAAAGGGCGAGGGGTCGATGAGGAATCGCCATCTTAATTGCTAGAATAACTAAGGATAAAATTCTCACAATTCCATTGGCTCCCTCCGCAGTTTCTGCATGATGAAACGCTCGCGCAAAGGGCGAGCGCTAATCGGGGGGAAAGTACCAGTTTGTACTTGATGCCTATTAAGTAGTGGTAGGTTGAATTTGGTGGAAGATGGTGACCGAATTTTAGATTTTGGATTTTGGATTAGAAATTCTTGCATCCGAAATCTAAAAAGGTCTCAAGCCCCCAAATTTATTTGTGGCATAAATCCAAAATCTACAATCTAAAATTTTTTACTCAAGCCCCAACATCGACGGTATGGGTTTAATCTAAAATCCTTGCATCCAAAATCGATTGACGGTAATCAGCAATTGTCTGTGCAGAATGTAAAATTGAGGATCGGGAAAAGATTTATGCCGTAACTAAATCCTCTTCGATTAGGGGTTGGTACTCTGGACTTGTAAAGGGACGAAAGTCGTCTTTGCACAAAGCAGTTATCCTACACAGTAGTCGAAACTGAAGCGGTGTGGGTGGTAAATTGACACGCTCTACACGCAGGTCTACTGAACTAGGGTCTTGCCAAAGCAGTTGAAAAACTTCACTCCGTAAGTATCGTGGGCAGTAACCTACAAGATAGTGATCCTCAGTATGCAGAGTTAATGCCTGGGAATCGTGGGGGTTTTGAAACTCGTGAGCTAACCATAACTTCTCTCCTGGCTCTAAGCGATTAATCCGCTCAATTGCAGATTCCGGCAGGTGTCTTAGTGCATGGGCGAAAAAGTGCAGCTGATACTGTCCTGCTGCATCTGGCTCTGGGCAGGGGAAGACAGTCAGACTGTCTGTTTCCCGTTGTCCACCACTACGGGCTAAAATTGCCAGTGGTTCAGCTTCGGTGTCTCGAAGATTTAGCCATTGTAGGAAATTGGCGTAATCAGGGCGGGAATGCGACATCAACCGATTCGAGAATACTGGAAATAAATGGGTTGATGTATATACTTGTTCAAAGTAGGGAAATGAAGATAAAGGTGCAAAGGAGCAGGTATTTTGTGCCTCTTTTACGCCTTGGGTGTAGACAAACTGGTATCTTGCACCGTCGAATGTTAACCGACCAATGGGAAACCAAGACCGACTGTTAGGGTCTTGCCAAGCTAAAAATAGTGTTTGAGGTGTCTTCACGGGAGTGATTTCCTTAAATCAAGCAGCCTGTTTTGGTTGAGTTCCAGAATATTCTGTGCAAACTCGATAGCAACAGTTGAGATACGCGCTTTATCAATGCGACGAAAAATCTCTAGCGTATTCGCTCTGGCAATGCGTTCCAGATAAGCCAGCCAGATATGGGCTGCTTGGGGATAACGAAAAGCAACTCGGTGAAATACATCAAAAGTCTTCAGGCCCTTTTTGTCTTCAACACTGTGATAAAAAGCAGAATAACATCTATTGGTGTAAGCCTGAACTGAGCGTTATTACAGGTCAGAAATTTTGCTCAATAGGGAGCATGGCTCTGAATTAGGAATGCTTTTATGGCGATCGCGTGAAAACTTTTTTTTGTTCGCCAAGGCAAATTTTGGTAGGACTTAAACATTTTTGAGGCATAAAAACGACTCAAAGCTATATAGGGTAATGAAAATACATCAAAGGCTTAATTAACGGTTAAACATTTCGAGACAGATTATTAATTATCCGATGTCACAACAGCGATTGCAAAACCGTCATATCCTTTGTTTCCAACAGTTTGGATTGCTGTGGCAGTCACACGCGGTTGGGCAGATAGTATTTCGTTAAATTGACGTATTCCTTGAACATTAGGATCGTTGCTGTTGACCTCAAGCACAGATCCGTTACGTACAACATTATCGGCAATGATTAAGCTACCGCAACCAGATAGTTTGAACGCCCATTCTAAATATTCCGGATTGCTTGGCTTGTCTGCATCAATGAAAATTAAGTCAAACCTATTATATCCCTCAGCGGCTAGTTGCGGAAGTGTATCTATAGCATATCCAACACGCAAATCAACCAGGTGAGCCAGACCAGCATGCACAATATTGTTACGTGCAACTTCCGCGTGCTTTGGATTTGACTCTAGGGTAATCAATCGACCATCGGCAGGTAATGAACGAGCCAACCAGATTGTGCTGTAGCCGCCTAATGTTCCAATTTCCAGAATAGTACGTGCTTTGTGAATTAAAGCTAACAACATTAGTAGCTTGCCTTGGTTTGGCGACACATTATGCGGTGGTAAACCAGCTGCATCACTAGCTGCAAGCGTAGCATCTAATATAGGATCAGGTGGTATAAGCAAATCATTAATGTAGCGATCAACCTTTGTCCATAGCTCCTGAGTCATAACTCTTCCCTCAATCACAATTTAGCTTAATAATATCTGAGCGTGGATACCAAAGACCCTTCCATTTGGAATCTTGACCCGATAGGGTGACAAACTATGCTAAAAGACTAAAAGACTTTTCTTGTGATGTAGAGATTCTGTAACCTTTTATTCACTCACCACCGTTGCTGTACCCTTTAGTGCGGTGTCAATAATTGCCAAAATTTTAGGGAGCAGCACTTGAAGATCGGCTAATAGATTGGATGGTGCTTGCAAAACCAAAACAGCTAAATCTAGAACAGCCAAATTTTGCTGAAACGGTAGATTCCGATCCACCGTTATAAATACGTCAAACTCAATTTCAGCTAAACGCAAGAGTTCCCCATCTTTGATGCCAGATCAACCCATCTGCAGCACTGTTTTTACAATATGCCCAGACAACTGCCTTACCAGCCTTCGGTCAATACACTCGTCAATCAAAATCTTCACCCTACGCCACCAGCTTCAGAATCTGTGCTTGTGCGGCTTCCAGAAAAGCAATTACCTGTTCTTGCTTCACTGTAGGAAATCCCTCTAGAAAATCATCAATTGACTCTCCTGCCTTCAAATAATCCAGCAGGGTTTGCACAGGCACTCGAGTTCCTGCGAACACTGGCGTACCACTTATCACATCTGGCGATGCGGTAATGATTGCTGACTGACTCATTATGCCCCGAATGAAAACATTACTAGGCTATCTCATTCTAATAACTGCGCTGACTCAAGTGGTAGTGATGGCGATCGCCTTAGGGGGGATAAGTGTCAGCCCTACCCCTGTTAAGGGGAACATTTGTACTAAGGAATTCATAAGGGTTTCAGCCTTGCACCCATAAAAATCTCAAAGCCAAAAATAATATTTGCGCTCAATTTTTAGGTTTGAGGGTTGTGGACAGAACGTAAAATTAGGCTTGCGGTTAGTACATTGTTGGTACACCTTAACAGGGGTAGTGTCAGCCCCTATGGAGGGGTGGAGACGTGATTGCCTTTGGCACTGCCCCTAGGGCAATCGCTTCCCAGTAGAGCGAACACATTGTTTTATACTTCGTTAGTTTTTGGGTAGTAGGTAGGTTTGTAGCGTCTCGTGTTTTACCATTTGCATCAACGCCTCGTAATGGATGTGCGTCTCTGTGGGGTATTTTTGGGCAGGTTACCTGAAGAATACCGATTTTGAAAAACCCCCCTAAAATTCACAAGTATAGAATAGCAAGGGTTTCAGGCTCCAGAAGGTTTGTCGAATTGGTAAAACACGAGTCAAAACCTCCACGAAAAGATAACGGGAAAAATCAGGGTTGCTACAAGGTTCGGGCATTGACCAGGAGGTATAAATCCCTTCTACCCTCTGGCTCCTGCCGTTATTGATCAAAAATGTGTTCCTTACCTCAATACTTATATAGCGGGAAAGGAAGTAGAACTGGCTCAGGAGCAACTCACTTGAATTTACCTGATGCTGGGGTGGAAATTGATGAAGATATCGAAAAATTGGGTGAGCAGATTGAGATCTTCGGTTCTTGCCTATAAAAACTACTAAAAATCAAACTGCTGCCAAAACTGCTTCCTGTAGCTGTTCCACCAACTTATGCAAATTACCTACATTCAAGCGATAACTTAAGGGATGGGCAATCAACCGGGCTGTACTTTGATATAAAGTAGCAATCTCTACCAACCCATTTTCCCGCAAAGTCCGCCCTGTAGAAACTAAGTCTACAATTGCTTCAGACATACCAGTTATTGGTCCTAGTTCCACTGAACCATAGAGTGGGATGATTTCCACAGGTAGATCCAAGTTTTGGAAATATTCCCGTGCACAATTTACATACTTAGAAGCAATGCGACCATGGGCAGGTAGATCTAAAGGTGATTGGTAGGGACTAGTTGCTTTTACCGCCACTGACATCCGACAATACCCAAACCGCAAATCAACTAGCTGGGCTACCTGGGGTTGTTTTTCCCGTAGGACATCATAACCCACAATTCCTAGTTGTGCTTGTCCATATTCTACATAAACTGGTACATCCTGCGCCCGCACTAGCAACGCTTTAGCTTGTCCACTAGGGTCGAGAATTTGCAGTTGGCGGGTTTGTGAGTCTAGGAACACACTAAAGTCCAGTCCCACGGATTGCAGCAGGGAGATGCTATTTTTAAGTAGTTCCCCTTTGGGTAGTGCAACGGTTAGCATTCTTTTTTTTGGTGTCCTTGAGATGGTGGCAGTTCACTATATTGAGAATATCTCGATATGCTTACCACAGGTAGCATGAGAATTTTATTAGTCGATGACGAAGTTGAATTAACCGACCCCTTGAGTCGGATATTAACCCGTGAGGGTTACAGTGTAGATGCTGCTTATGATGGTGTAGATGGCATCAACTTTGCACAAACAGGGAGCTATGACCTCCTGATTTTAGATTGGATGCTGCCAGGAAAAACAGGGTTACAGATTTGCCAAGAATTGCGTCGTCAAGGTCAAACTATTCCCGTCCTATTCCTCACAGCTAAAGATACTCTAGATGATCGGGTGGAAGGCTTAGATGCTGGCGCAGATGACTACTTGGTAAAACCATTTGAATTGCGGGAGTTATTAGCACGAGTCCGTGCTTTGTTACGTCGTACAGGTGCTGATTCCTACGTTCCTACAACGGGACGTCTGAAGGTAGCTGATTTAGAACTTGATGGTGATAACCAAGTAGCTTATCGTCAAGGACGAATAATTGAGCTATCCCAAAAAGAAAGCCAGTTGTTGCAATACTTGATGGAACACACTGGACAACTACTGACCCATGCTCAAATTCTCCAATTCCTCTGGCAAGATAGCGAACAACCCAGTAGTAATGTGATAGCTGCATTAATCCGCTTACTACGCCGGAAAATTGAGGTAGGTGGTGAAACGCCACTGATTCAGACTGTCTACGGTAAGGGGTATCGGTTCGGTAATTCTCAGGAATTTTAGATTTTGTGATGATCAGCGGTCTTGGGGAGGCAGCGCGGTCATGGGGAGGCAGCGCGGTCTTGGGGGTTTCCCCCATGAGCGACTGGCGTGGTTTCCCTCATGAGCGACTGGCGTGGTTTCCCCCATGAGCGACTGCTGTACCCGTAGGGGATTCTGACTTTTCCCGTTAAGTCTGAAAACCCCTGCACTTCACCAGAGGCAGGAGGAAGTTCTGGTAGTGTTAAAACGCGCTAGAAGCCTACACTGACCCGAAGGGCAGCGTAGGTAGTTCACGCAGATAATTGTCTAAACTTCAGTAGTAAAGAAGGTAATGTAAATGTCAGTAGATAACTATGCTGAAGCGATAGCACTAACTGAGAAGATCAAAGTCAACCTGCCAATTACTGCTCATCCTGGTAAGCAGTATCTCAAGCTGTTGAAAAAGCAGGGTGCACACATTGGTAACAATCAGGAAATGATCATTGATAGTATCATTTACACAGGTGATGAGGGGGGAATCTGTTGCGGTATTCGGCCAGATGAGGGAGCCAAGGAGGTTCAAGTGGTCTCAATCACACACTTAGAGATTGATCCCAATCATCCTCTTGCACCAGAGATCCAGGCTTATCAACGGCAGCGGATTCGGACATTAATGATGCAGAATAGCCGGGGGTTTATGGCAGAAATGCGCCGATTATCGGATCAAACTGGAAGCAAGAAGAAAAAGAGCGATCGCGGGTTTGGAAAATAACTGTTCTTTGGGGGCTGCTGTGAGGTGGCGATCGCTTGTCCCCTAAGAGGGATCTTCGCAACTTTTGGTGAAGAGGGGAGCGATCCCGTCCCAAAGGATGACTGCTTCGTGAAGTCTTACCAAAACTTCGCTGTTGTCCACCAAGTTTACAGGAAGTTCTTGGAGGCGATCGCTCTATATTTCAGGAGGTAAAACCTAAGATTGAGCGTTGTCTAGATGAAACTAGATCAAAGAATTAAATAGACATCTCCGAAAATCAGCCCAAAACCCTTACGCCGCAAGGCGCAGATATTAATTGTCGGATATGTCTATTGGGGAGTATGGATTTGCTGTTCATGAAATCTGCATTACTCCTTACAAGGGAGTAGTGGGAAATACTCCAAAAATTGAGCGGATTTCCACCTATGAACTTAAACCACGAGACGAAGTTTGAGTGGCAGTAACCGTGAATATAGGTTTGTAGTTTGATTTCTAGCCAGTTGTAGTGAAGCGGGGACTATCTGGTGTAGGATTACTGAACTCGAAGGGGTTTCTACATTAGATAGTCAACAACTGGCAATTGCAGGAGTTATCAGACAACAAGTGATATTAGTGTTGTAGCTTTCACCGTGTCCTTCCTTCCTGGCTATATATGATTAAAACTCCAAAGCTCAAATTCTGGTTGCCAAATTGCCAAAAGCCCATTTTTCGTGGGAATGGAACAAGTAGTTGAGAACCCTATGCATTCCCTTAACAGGGTTGGGCAAGGGTTGTGAATCTAGTTGATACTCACTCACCCCTATTAATCATGCTACTTTCGCCATCTGGGCTATTTGGTATGCTTGAGAAATTCTTCAGCTTGTTGCCTAGCAAAGGCCAAGTCTGCTTGAGTATTGGCTGTAAGTTTAAGTTCTCGACCATCTGGTGTTTTCAATTGTAGTTCAATGGGTTTAGTCCTAAAATTGCTTAAAAACTTCAATAATGTGCCGATATTTGCCGGGTTAACCTTTGCTGTCAATATCCCCCACACATAACTAAAGCTTGGCTTGGCACTATCGGGAATTTCTGCTGCTTCCACCAAATCCGCTGTTTCTACCCCATCTAAATCTCGCAGTTGGGGGAGTAAATTCAGTGTTTCTGCTTGCAGTTCTTCTCCATCTATATCCTGGTTAGACAAATTAATTGTTACCTGTATATTAGTAGTTGTTCCCATCTTTAGGTCCCCAATGGTAATGCTTAAGTAAATTTTAGCAGTGCGAGGTACTACCATTACTTCGAGGAAAATACTAGCGGATTCACAATGCTGCAATACCTCTGCAACAAAGCTGCCAAGAATCCGATTTATAATGAAAAATAAATCTATATATCTTACCAGAGAAGCACAATGCAAAATCAACCACAGGATAGAGATAACCTCATAAAAAATAGCTCTAATGCCAAAGGCCATAACAATACCCAGTGGAAAAAGGCGGCAGCATACATATCTCTAGTGCTGCTGGGATCGGGTATGACCTTGGCTGGTGGCTATATAGCTCAACATAAACAGCTAGTATCGGATAGTTTGGCAGTAAGTCAGGCCGTTGCTGCTCCCCCCATAGCAGATGATACCGACCCTAATTTTATTACCAAAGTTGTGGAACGAGTTGGTCCAGCAGTAGTCCGGATTGATTCTTCTCGTACCGTCAAAACCGAAATCCCTGAGGAATTCAGCGATCCATTATTCCGCCAATTCTTTGGTTTCCAAGTCCCCCAAGGCAAGCGGGTAGAACAGGGCACTGGTTCAGGTTTTATTATCAGTTCTAACGGCGAAATCCTCACCAATGCCCACGTAGTAGATGGGACAACTACAGTAAAAGTTACCCTTAAAGATGGACGCACCTATACAGGTAAGGTCTTAGGCAAAGACGATTTAACAGATGTAGCAGTGGTGAAGATTCAGGCAGACAACTTACCTACAGTCGCCCTGGGTAACTCTGACCAACTGGAACCAGGACAATGGGCGATCGCCATCGGCAACCCCCTGGGTCTAGATAATACCGTAACTACAGGCATTGTCAGCGCCACTGGACGCACCAGCAATCAAATCGGCGCTCCTGACAAGCGGGTAGAATTTATCCAAACCGATGCAGCAATTAACCCCGGTAACTCCGGTGGTCCACTGCTAAATGCACGTGGTGAGGTGATTGGAATGAACACAGCTATCATCCAAGGAGCACAGGGATTAGGTTTTGCCATTCCCATCAACACTGCAAAACGCATTTCCTCTCAGTTGATAGCTACAGGTAAAGTTGAACACCCTTATTTGGGTATTCAGATGGTAGCATTGACACCTGATTTAAAACAAAAAATCAACTCAGACCCTAACAGTGGCTTGAGTGTAGATGAAGACCAAGGTGTATTAGTAGTAAAAGTTATGCCGAACTCCCCAGCAGCAAAAGCGGGAATTCGGGCAGGTGATGTAATTCACAGCCTTGACGGTAGACTAGTCAAAGATGCCACTAGTGTCCAAGAAGCAGTGGAAAATAGCCACGTTGGTGGAGACTTGCGGTTAGGGTTGCGGCGCAATGGACAAAATCTCAGCATAGCTGTGCAACCTGGGTCTTTCCCCGTGAAGTTAGAATAGAGATATAAATTGGGTGCCTCAGTTTTCGGTCAGAAACCCCACGGATGAATCCGGGGGCTTGAAAAAGCCCGAATCTGACCAGACTAAGTACTTCCGTACTACGTTATGGGCAAGAGTTAAAGACCTACCAGGGGATGCGTAGCTAGTCCCCTGCTCTAGAACCGGACGATTAAACATCTTTAAAGGGGTTAAGGAAGTGTCGTCTGGATAGTACCGACCCATAACATTGTCAAAGCTCACATTACCCCGAAAGGGAGTTTGGTGAAACACCACGGTAACTAAGGTTGCTGTGGTGTTTCCCTATTATCGAGGTTTTTCATGATGGAACCACGGCGAATAAATTCGCCAGCGCCTTACCCCCATAGATGAATCTAGAGGCTTCCTCGGCGCTGATAATTTGGTGACTGAGGCACTGTATCTTTCTCTATAGGCTTCAAGAGTCTGCCGAGCCGTCCCCCAGCAAGATGATACTCAGCTTTTTCACTCTCTACCTCCTAAGCTGCTTCCTTGTGTGCTTCTACTGTCTTGTCCGCTTTCCATTAGGGACTTCCAACTAAAAAAATGTCGAATTCCTAGGGGAGCAGAGGGAGTAACAGTCGTGTTGAGTCCATAAAATGGGATAATTTAATTTCTGGAAGTCCCTTAATATTTAGATGCGTTCGCCCTGGGGGGAGAACATATCAATCGGGAGCATGTCACTTTTGAAGGTGCATAATTTGAGTGCCTTGGCAGTAGGGTGGTTGAAAGCTCGTAAGTAGAGCTTTTTGAGATATGAGTATAAATACTCCCTTGCAAAGGTGATATGCTCCCGGGAACATCAGCCATCATTTACCTCCAAAAGCCGCCTTAACTCCTGCTTTAAAACCTCCGGATCTGGCAAATAAAGTTGATATCTTGACACAAAAAGCTGATTAGAAATACCACCTGTCGCATACTCAACCAAAATCTCATCCTTATCTCGCGCCAACACAATCCCTATCGGCTCGTTGTCATCCTTCATATTCTCCTCAGCGCGAAAATAATTTAGATACATATTCATCTGTCCAATATCCTGATGACTCACCGCTCGCGTCTTCAGATCGATTAAGACAAAACACTTGAGAATGCGATGATAAAACACCAAATCCACAAAAAAATGCGTGTTGTTTAACGTAATTCGGTATTGCTGCCCAATAAATGCAAACCCCTTGCCCAACTCAAGTAGAAACTTCTCCAACTCAGCAATTAAACGATTTTCTAACTCACTCTCACGATAATTGCGGTCTGCTAAATCCAAAAACTCGAACACATAAGGATCTTTCACCACATCCCGCGCCGAGTCGATCCGTTGCCCATCCTTAGCCAGTGCCAAAATCTCCGCCCGATCCTTACTCAACGCCACCCGCTCAAACAAAGCGGAATCCTTCTGGCGTTTTAACTCCCGCACACTCCAGCGATCTTGGATGCACTGCTGCTCATAAAATGACCGCGCTAAATCATCCGAAATAGCTAAAAGCTCCGTATAGTGCGACCAACTCAATTTGCCAGACAGTGTTTGGCAATTCTCATAGTTCAAATAAAACAGACGCATATACTGCAAATTAGAACGGCTAAACCCCCTACCATACGCCGCTTTCAAATCTCGTGAAAGCACCTGTAACAACTTACTGCCATATTCTGCCCGTTCCTTGCCCGCTTGCTCAAACTCGACAATATAACGCCCAATCTGCCAGTAAGTTTCTACTAAAACTGAATTAACCTGCTCAAAAGCCTGTTGTCGCCCTTAGCGGGTGACAACCTACCTAAAAAGCTTGCTGCATAAGGGATAGGACATGGAAGCCTCGCTGAAAATAGAGCCGTTTATGGGGATGGCAGCGCGATTAGACTCAGCACCCAATCAGCCCATAATTCCATCCCATATCGCCATCGTTGCCCGTAGAGTCCAAAACTAAAGTCACTCTGCCGGGGAGTCCGATCCTTGTGTTCTTGAATACGTCCAGAGTAAGTCTCTATCCCTAATTTTCTCATCCATTGCCCGTGCATCGTCGCCAAACTATAGGCGATGGCGAAACGCCCGCGCAAAGCGCGATCGCAATCAACAAGACTAAAGCTAAAAAACGGGGTTCATTCACCTTGGTATCCTCTAAGAGGGTGTTTGAAAAGTCCTTCAGCGTAGATTTTACTACCCCACCCTCTGAGAAGCGGGTAGGAGAGAATAAGGGTTTTGGGGTTTGCGATCGCCCCCCTGAGTTGCACTTGAGGCTCAATCTGACCCTTTTCAAACATCCTCTAATATGCCATGCATCATTGGCAGGAAGGAACCTACCTCGATGGAGTCTATTGGTTGAGGGTGCAGGTGGTGGATTTGGGGACTCAGATTTTGCAGTTTGCAGTCCAGGAATTAGGGTTGCAACCACCAGAGGATGGGTACTTAGCCGCAAAGATTAGTTACTGTTGGAGGCTGACATTTTTAGCAGAGTCAAAAGCCCTGATTAAATCGTTCGGCTTTTTTGTAACTCGATTTTAAATCGGCGCACCGGGAGTGTAGACTTAAGTAGGGTCTGCTGAAAAACTCTCCTATTGCGAATCTAGGTGCCACACGGTGCAAAAAATGGGAGCTTTGGAGGTTGATCCCCAAATTAGCTCCACGATTTTTTCCTGAAATGCAAGCATTTTGAGTCTCTAAATGCCATATTCTTGCACCTGTTTGGACTAAAAACGATTGAAACCCTGATTCCGAATAGGTTCTAGCTTTATTCAGCAAGCCCTAAGTAAGTGAGCAGAAATATTTACAAACTAATATTTAGTCTTATCTAGACTGGATAAAGGATTCCAGGCTGGAGTTTGTGTAATTAATTCTGCTCAAGTACTTATCCTTACAGATAACTTCGCACTGTCTAGTCAACTATTCTAAAGGCAAGAGCAAATGAGGATATATCATTTTATACATTAAAACTATTGACTAATTTATATGGAATTAATTCGTGATGAATTTCAAAAAAAATATCAGAACAGGGAATTGTATATGCACCTGTTTAATTCCAACTTTTTCAATCGCTGGCATTGGTTTCGTTATCACTTTGCACAACCCTTTCAGCACCCACTTTCAGACTCTGTACTTCAAGCATGTCTTGATTGTGAGCAACATATTCCTGGATTTGCCAAGAAAATGATTGATGCTCTAGCCTCAATCTCTGGAAAAGAGAAATATGAACCTCACTACGAGCAATTAATACAACTGCTTGCAGAACTCCACGTAATTTTGCGGGTAGTTAATTTCGATTGGTCTGTTAAAACTTCATTTCTTTGGGAGCCGACACCAGCGAGCGGTAGCAAGAAAAATCCTGAAATCATTATTCAGAGCAACAACTATAAAATCGGTGTAGAAGTCAAAGCCCCATCAATTTTGAATCATATTCGACAACGTTCCTCAAATTCTTTACAATTTCCGGCAAGAGTACTACCAAAGCATATTATTGAAAAATTTCCTGGTGCAGACGGAGGTGTGACTTTTCCTAGAGATAATCCAGTGAAAGATTTTTTGATTAGTGCAGAGAAAAAATTTGTACCTTTCAAACAAGAAAATGATAACTTTTCGTCTATTCTCGTAATCGTGTGGGACGACTATGTTTATGAGCCTATTTCTTCCCTTACTCATCCCTCTTGTGGTTTGTTTACTCCTAATTCCTTCGCTCAGGATGCTAGTGGAGAACCACTACAATTTCCAAGCGTTGATGGGGTCATAATAATTCGTCATCTTCATCAACTGATCCGTGCGACCAGAGATGAATTGCTAATTCCTCCTTGCCGTCATCCACTTGACTACGGGCAGGATGAAGATTTTCCTATGAAGGCGTTTATTGCTAATCCGCATGGTGCTACTGTTCCTGAGATAGTTCTGAAATGTTTGCAGGCATATCCAGCATCACCTTATCTTGGGTCAGAGTACATTCCGCAAGACTGGATATGGTGGTTTAAAGTATAAAAATGAGAGTAGGGAAAATCAGCAGTATCCAGTTATCGAAATTGATGCAGATCTATCTAGACCCAGACGTTCCTCAAAAGCTCGAAAGCCCACTGTACAAGCTATCCTGGCTTAAGTTAGTACCCGACAAAACAACCTAAAGAGAAGAATATTTTGAGTATATTTACTCATACTGAATATGGGTTAAAAATATTTTTATTATGTATAATAAAATCAGCTACACGACCTTAGAATTTTACTTAAGGTACTCTTATGTCAGACACAATTTTTCAAACTTTATGTGATCTTGTTAAGGAAGATTATGAAAAAACCTATGCTTATGTAGATAAAAACTTCAAATTTATTCGAACACTTACTTCAAAAGTTTCTTCACATTTAGGCTGTTGTCCAGGAAAAGATCTAGTAACTATAGATGAAAAAGGAATACAATATCATCCTAGCGCACCTAATCCGGATTATGTATGTGTAACAGATGATGGTTATTTTGAATTTAAGGTAGGAATTTTTGTAGAAGTTCCAGCATTTAATCTTAATAATTGTGGTCAAAGCTTTTATGATCAAGGATTGATACCAAGTTCGGGGGTTTTTTTCATTATATCTACTAAACAAGAACAAGATATTTTTATAGTAAAAGGAGTGGCAACTGAAAATGGGCAAATAGTATCAAAGGATTTTAAAATTAATGATTCAGATGATTCTTCATGGCAGAATTTTCTTGATTCATTTACTGAAGCTGCAAGAGAAATATTTGGAAGAAATCTTGAATATAGATTATCTAATCTAATTAAAAAATTATCGCAACAAAAAGAACCTTTTGGTTTTTTTTAGATTTCACACCCGTTAATGAAATTGTCCCGAATCCAGAAACCCTTCCTGTACAGAATTAATTACTATAGGTTCGCGTAAATTTTCGTGCGTTGCATATTGGCAGGATGAATTGACGGCGGGAACAATTGATATTTGATTTCATACATGGCAAAACCATCCTATGATTCAGCAACGCCCCAATATTTAATTGTTTTATCTTTACTACCACTTACTAAAGTTCGATCATCAGAACACTCGCGGGGTTGCCACTCTTCGCACTCCCCAATTACCAGGGGTAGAGGTGCGATCGCAAGAAGGCGGGCGTTTCGCCATCGCTATAAAGCAGGTGTTTCGCCATTTTACCTGAAAGCAACCCGCAATGGGGGAGTTTAACTGATACTCCGCCCACTAATAAAGCTACACCCCTTTTGTTGCGGTATATTTTCAGTATGTAACCTCAGCAGTTTACTCCCTTGCTGTCATAACAAGGGAACAGGTGACAGGGAGAGGGGAAAAAAGCGGCAGCATAGGACGTTTTGTTCTTTTAGATGCGTTCGCCCTGTTGCTCATACTACCCCTTCTGGCTTGGGAACTGGTCATCTTCCGTAGTGAGTGCATTTAGTGTCAGTAACAATACACTAGGTTTGATTTACACCTTTTTAAGATATATAATTCAGCTATAGGGTATTTTTTAAAATCTACGCTATTTAGTGCTTGCCCAATATTGCTAGAACCTTTTCTAAATAAGGGGTTCAATCGTTTTTATTCCAAATAGGTTCAATAATATGGCTTCAGGGATGCTCAAAATCCCTGCATTTTGGGAGAAAATAGTGGGGTTAATTTGGGGATAAACCTCCGAAGCTCCTATTTTTTGCACCGTGTGGCATCTAGTTTTTCAACAGACCCTATATTAAATAGCTACTTAATATTTTCCCCAGGAATTTATATGTTTATTATCGATGATGTTATTAGCGCATTAGTTGGAAAAGTTGTAGATAAAGTCTCAGATGCATTAGATCATAACGAACCTCGATTACGGATTTTAAAGCAATTCGGATTAAACCCAGATACACCACGAAATGATTTTGAGTCTGTTTATATTTTTACTTTAATTGAATATGGCATAGGTAAACCAGAGGTTATCCTAAATCTGTTTAGGGAACCAGAAATTAAAGAGGAATTTCAGCAAGCTTTTAGCCAAAATCGAGGTTTTGACCTACAGAAATTAGACGATTACATTGAGAGTTCTGCTCTAGGTGATCAAATTAAACAGCAAAATATTAACCATGAGCGAGAACTAGCTGAATTTGCACGTTTATTTATTGAAATTGCTAAAAAAGCTAGGACAACGACAGAAATTTTACAAGACCACAAATTAGAGGAGTTACAAAGTACTTTAAATCAGGTTCGAGAACAACTGAAGAGCCTCAGTTTAGTTGATTTGCAAAAACAAATCAGCCAGATGTATCAAGGTGAGCAAAAATTATTACAAGCATCTGTATTATCTATCGAGACTCAACTAGCTAAACCATTAAGAACATGGTTTGATACACTAGGTTACAAATTTGAAGATCATCATATTTTAGAAAGTGGCTATTTTGAATGGATTATTAATATTCCCCAACGACGCGGTTATGACCGGATCTTGATTTGGGGTGTCGAGGGAGAAGCGGGAATTAAAGATGTCAATGCTGCTAAACAAGCAGTAGATAGGCATCAAACAGATGAAGGTTGGGTTGTTGTGCCACGGAGAGTTAGTAAGTTAGCTAGACAAGAGGTTAGTAAACCTGAAAATAACAAGATTTATTGTTATACCTTCGATGAACTAATCGAGGAAGATGCCGACTTTACCAAATATTTCCAATGGTTAGAGAATGAAATTACCAGCAAAGGAATTGATAAATATTATGTTCCCTTGGCTTGTACTAAAGAGGAAGTTGATCTAGTAACTAAACGTCGTATTGGTATCAGTCGTTACGGTAAAGAAGATGGTTGGATTGATCACTATATCAATCAATGGTTAAATGATCCAGCTAAAGAGCATTTGTCAATCTTAGGGGAATTTGGCACAGGTAAAACTTGGTTTGTATTCCATTACGCTTGGGTAGCTTTGCAAAAGTATCGTCAAGCTAAAACCGAAGGTTTACCTATTCCTCGTATTCCCTTAGTTATTCCCTTAAGGGACTATGCCAAATCGGTAAGTATTGAATCTCTATTTTCCGAATTCTTTTTTCGGAAACATGAAATTAAATTACCGGGTTATTCAGCTTTTAAACAGTTAAACTGTATGGGGAAATTATTATTAATTTTTGATGGCTTTGACGAAATGGCCGCACGGGTAGATCGTCAAGCGATGATTAATAATTTTTGGGAGTTAGCGAAGGTAGTTGGCACAGAAGGAACAAAGGCAATTTTAACCTGTCGCACCGAACATTTCCCAGAAGCCTTGGAAGGACGTAGGCTTTTGAGTGCAGAGTTACAAGCCTCCACTGCAAATTTGACTGGGGAAGCACCCCAATTTGAGGTTTTAGAATTAGAAAAATTTGACGAAGAACAAATTAGAAAGGTACTCACTTCTAAAACTCAGCCAGATACAGTTGAGGAAATTCTGGGAAATCACCAATTACTAGACTTGGCACGTCGTCCGGTGATGATTGATTTAATTATTGCGGCTTTACCAGATATTGAAGCCGGGAAACCAGTGGATATTTCCCGTGTTTATCTGTACGCAGTGCGTCAGAAAATGGAACGAGACATAAAATCTGAACGCACTTTTACCTCGATGGCAGATAAGTTATATTTCCTGTGTGAATTATCTTGGGAGATGCTTTCCCTTGACAGGATGAGTCTAAATTATAAAGAGTTCCCAGAGCGGATTCAGCGCTGTTTTGGAAAAACAGTGCAGGAACAAAAAGATTTAGACCATTGGCATTATGACATGATGGGGCAAACAATGTTAATTCGGAATACTGACGGTGATTATTATCCTGCCCATCGGTCACTATTAGAGTTTTTTGTATCCTATAAGTTAGCACGAGAATTAGGTATTTTAGCCCAGGATTTCCAAGAAATAGCTGATAATCTCCCCTACGACCAGGGGACAACAGATTTGAGTCAAACCTTTGGTAAGACCCTGCTAGCAAAAGCGGTGTTAGATTTGATGTTACCGATGTTGTCAACATCCGCTAATCAACGCCTATTAGAAGTAGTAAAAGCCACTAAATGGCAAACGGAAGCAGCAGCAGGTTACTGTGGCAGTAATGCAGTGCAATTACTACTAAAAGGCAGTCCTTTTGCCTTAGAAAAACAGGATTTTAGTCAGGCGATCATTAAAAGTGTAGATTTTAGTCAGGCTAGTTTATACGGTGTAGACTTCAGGGGAGTAAATTTAGAGGATTCGGTCTTTGCTACGGTTTTGACTGGGGTTCATGCTGTTGCCTTTAGTCCTGATGGCAAAGTATTGGCCACTGGGGAGGTAGATTCCAGGCTCAGGCTGTGGAATGCTTATAGCGGCAAGGAGTTGTTAACTTTAGTTGGTCATCAAGGTTCGGTTTGGTCAGTGGCGTGGAGTGGGGATGGTCAGACCTTGGCTAGTGGGAGTGATGATAAAACAGTGAAACTGTGGGATGTCCGCTCTGGAGACTGTGTGCGGACTTTCCAAGGTCATCAAGATTGGGTTAGGTCAGTGGCGTGGAGTGGGGATGGTCAGACCTTGGCTAGTGGGAGTGATGATAAAACAGTGAAACTGTGGGATGTCCAGTCTGGAGACTGTGTGCGGACTTTCCAAGGTCATCAAGGTTCGGTTTGGTCAGTGGCGTGGAGTGGGGATGGTCAGACCTTGGCTAGTGGGAGTGATGATAAAACAGTGAAACTGTGGGATGTCCGCTCTGGAGACTGTGTGCGGACTTTCCAAG
>Ga0209611_10007078_pt1 | contig 18069 bp, 12 predicted proteins | sample S1TSphgellanicum_3_FD_187693 | JGI IMG/M metagenome (GOLD analysis project Ga0209611, IMG submission 187693) | Host-associated microbial communities from peat moss isolated from Minnesota, USA - S1T2_Fc - Sphagnum magellanicum MG (SPAdes) (version 2) | ecosystem: Host-associated > Plants > Peat...
TTGGTATGCAACAGGATGTGAATTGGAACTGACCTAGTCTATGAATGGTTGTTCTTGTGCACAATTTTAGTTCAAGTGAACTTATAGGAGGGAAAGTATCTGGCATGTTGTTTGACATGCATGAATGTGATGAACTTGGTGTTTGATCTTTACTACAACCCACAAGTAGATTATTAACACATATGTAGTAAAAACAATTCTTACATAGAATGCTTTAACCATCTATCTACTTAGTTAGTGGTTACCAATTTTTCTATTTAACTACCTATATATAGGACCTAAAGGGGGCCAGATATCCCTCGGTAGACCTGCGTTTCATGATCCAGAACCAGCTGATCCAATTGGGATGCTCCCTGTGCAGACTGGTGAAATGGGAACTCTGGGTGATGCATCAGACCCTACTAGCCCAGGAGGCATTTCCGAAACTATGTGGGTGCAACCAGGGGATATTTCAGGACTGAAGCGACAGCTTGTGAAGCTCCTGAATCTGAATGGTGGGAAGATAGCTCTTGTGCGTGTCCCTGGTGAGTATAGCAAGCAGTTTGGACGGCCTCTGATTTTAGCAGAGTACAATTCCTCCAGACTTGTCAACCTGATTGACAAAATGAGAGATTCTCTGTGTATCAAGGGTGAAGGTGGCCAGAAGATTCTGCATTTAGCAAAGTCTTCATCTCGTTCTTCTCATAAGCACAGTAACAGCTCCAATCGTGCATCTGTTCCCAAAAGTGAGAAAGAAAAGTATGCATCTGTTTCCTTATCTTGAATGAGTTATGGATTCTTCTAAATTATATTTGTTGAGTGATTGAAGGTTCTTGGAAGTGGATTGTAACTTGCTTTCTCATGATTATTACATCTATGATGACTTACCTTCTCGGTGTAAACAGGGATGTCAGTGAGGACTCAGAGCCTGAAGGACAGGGCCCAGTGGTGAAGGAGTTGGAGAAGGAGACAAATAGATTTGAGAAGGTCATGACACAGGAAGTTTTAAGCAAACACTTTTCACTGGAAACAGACATGGATTATATTGGAGATCCACCTTTGCTTGGTCAGGATTGGGATTCTGGTTCAGGCGATGAGAAAGCAAATAGTGGGGACTCTCTTATGGAGAGTGAAATTGCTGAGGTATCTATATTGTTGAGAGTTTAGACCTGGCCTTCTTTGTAACACCTTCATGTCACTTGTCTAAGGTGTCAGTGCTTTATGATTAGCATTCATGCTGAAAGTTATTGCTTCTCCTTAAAATACTTTCATCCCTCAGCCATGAGTAAGGGTATTTTTTCTTCATATTAGAGCGATTTAAGAGTCAAATCCCTCTGGAGAAGTTTCAGAAGTACATTTGCCTTGTCACTGCTGCTTATTTGACAACTGGGGCTGTCTGTTGAAATTGTAGGTTGAAAAAGTGGAGGATCCTGTGGACAATGGGAAGTTAGCCACATTCAGGCATGAGCTTCAACATCTTCTAGTGAGCTGGACGTGGCATATCAAATTTTCAGACTTCTTGACTCTATACAGGCAGCGCTACACACGTGACATTGACCTGAAAGGGTTTGGTGTTGAGAATCTAGAGTCTTTGTTTCAAAAGGTCTTCATTTTCATCTGCTCTCTCTTCAATCATATTGGGTATTCCCTTACATATCTTACTGTGTAAAACTACATGTAGTTTGCAAGATGTAGTGTCAGGAGACAGTTTTTGTAACTGTGATTTGTGTTGGGTAAGATTCAGGATGAACACTTAGATGGTCAGGATCCCTTGTCCAGAGGGAGTATTTCCCCTTGCTTGCTGTGGAGGAAGGAGAAGAAGTTGACACTTGCAGAAGCAATTTGTGCTCATATTTTGGGAAGAGTTTATTATGTGATTAAGGGAGCATGTCTTATTTATTTGCCTCTTCATTTGTTTCCCTGCAGGTGAAGGATGTTGCAGTCATCAAAGAGGATCCTACCACAAAAGATGCCTATGTGGTGGGTGTGAATGCAAGAATTTGATGTAGACCTTCCTGTCAAATCCTGAGAAGTATATTTTCAACCTAGTATGATTCTTTTCAGGTCTTCAAGTTAGACAAAGAGAACTCTTCCAGTCCAGAAACCTCTCAATGAATTGGTTTCCATTTGGTGTAGTTTGGTTTAGATGTAGGTACTTACCCAATGTTGTTGTAGGCATGAGCACTGTGAATGCACCTGACAGCACTTACAGTATTCTCATTAATGGAAAGCCTTTGTGAGTTGGGAGGGATGATAGCATCTTTAGTTTCTCTTCAGATCTACGAACAAGGGTACCTATCTACTGGTGAGATTTATAGAAGACTCTGGGCCTCTTCCATAATATAGGTCATAACACCTATCTACAGTAGGAGGCAGTCTGTCAAGACAAGAATCAAAGCAGGTCAACAGCTGGCAGTGCGACTGGAGTTTTGGTGCTGTCAGAAGGAGGCATTCTATTGGGGATAACTCATCAGGCAGCTTAATGGCTGGATTTGTGCTGAAGCTGCATCACTGTCAACAAGACTTAGTCATATGCTGTCCAGGAGCTGAAGGTTTAGTTTTAGAATACCTTCATCCAGAGACTTTGAACATAAGTTTTGGGTTCAGTACAAATTAGGCTGTCAGTTGTCAGACTGAGAACCATTTGGAAAGTTTGTTTCCTGTTCTTAATTCCTGGAGTTAGGCACTGGCTGTCACAGTATCTAGTTATCAGCTTTATCCATTTAGCATCCTAGTACCCTTGTCTATTTTGAATTACAGGTCATATCCATTCCTGCTATGCTGGAATCCAGTGCCGTCTTTTATAGGCACTTGGGTACAATGCTGGCAACCTTACCCCAGTAGGTGACAGCTTTTTATAGAACCCTACCTCAAATTTTAGACAGGAAGATTGTGCTGTCTTTTTAGGCACCTCTAACCAGCTCCTCTCCGGTATGCTATATGAGAATGCTGGATGTGTTTGTTGCTCCATCCCAGTTTCCAGCACCTGATGATATGGACAAGGTGTGTCTTCGCATCTGTATATTCTGGTAGTCTCTGTTTATCATCTTTGCTCAGAGATAATGTTTTTAGTATCTCCTGATCTGACATCTTTGAGTATAGATTGTTTTTATCCTTTTCTTTGTAGATTGGTCCTGATGGTGAGGAAGTTCAAATGTTATGGTCATTGATGTCTTGATTATTTTGTCGCTAATAGACCCAGTTGAAGAAACTGAGTTTGTTTGTGGTGCTCTTGTGCAGGTGCTGCAGTTGTGGATATTTGGTTGCAGGACTGGTCCATCTTTCCCATTTGCGGGAATCCTGTCTACAGATTTCAAAGTTCTCCAAGCACTTTCCCGACCTTCATCCTGGTTTACAGGCATGCTAACCATGCTAGGCAGGAAACTCCAGTGCTTCTATGTGTCTTGTTGAAGATAACAGCAGGAAGGCAACTATCAAGAGGGTTCTTCTCCTTGATACTGGAGTTTAGGTCTGAACTTGGCAGCCTTAGTTTCTGAACTGGCAAGATCATTTCATGAGACTTTTGGTAGTCAAGAGTCAGTGTCTTGGAAGACGGGAAGTTCTGACTGTCCTTGGATAAGTTTCACAGCGAGCAGGTTCTGTTCAATAGTTTCTGTGTTAAGTAGCTTTTTTGTGCTGATACAGAAGAGCATGGCCATCAGTAGGCATAAAATTACTTTTATATTCCTTTCTTCCAATAGGAACTTTTTTGTGCTGTAAGACGATGAAACGTGCTGTAGCACACTGTAGATTAGATGGAGAGTAAATTGTCAGCATTGAACTGTGATGTTCCATTGCCTGACATTGATAGTAGGGCCTTGCCCAGTAGTTTGTTGTGTGAATACGTGCAACAAGTAATGTTTGCAGCTGTAGTTTGTCTGTCCTTGTTATCTGTTACAGCTCTTTTTAGCATCACCCTTTTCTTGCTGCTATTGGCAAAACTTAAGCTTTGAGAATCAGGGGTAAAAAATCTGTAATTTTCTTACATATAAGATATGCAAATGAGTTGTCACTAGTGTTGTGTTTGCAGATCAGTGAAATTTGCCGGATACTGAGTGCAGTGGAATGAAATATTGGTCATCCCAAATTCTCTTCAGACTCTCGGATTCATTTTTGCAATTCAAAGTCATGGTTTTAACTCTGTCGTTGGGTCTGGTTTTATCCTTTCTTGAGGGCGGGGTTTCCTCTTCCTTCATAATTGCTGATAGTCACTGTTTTTTGGGTCAGATCTGAAGTATCCACTACCTTCTTATAGCATCACGACTCCATTGTTTTCAGGACGATGAACATTGGAATCATTGAGATATTTCCAGTCTCAGGACTTATAAAGATATCGAAGTTGTGGTTTTCCATGCAAGCTATCTCCACACGACTGTGATTCAAGGAAGACACACATTTGCAAGTTATTTGCTTTAATATATGCTTGTACCACAAAGAGCTGAGGAATGACTAGGAATCCCAGTAGGTTGAGTGCGGCGGTGCGGTCTTACACTTCTGAATCTGGTGTGGGTTGGTTTGAATAATAGCTAAGATGTGATTTAGCACCGCATTATGGCTGTTCATAATGCTGTTCATTTTTGTTTAGTTTTTGATTTAAAGTTCAATTCAAATGTTTGCAATGGTACTTAGATGATTACAGTAGCACCTGGACCAGTTCAACACTAATTATATTATTTTCAGGAATGTTGAAATTTTCACCCAAAAAAAAAAAAAAAATCCAGAAATATTCTTTTCTGAAGGAAAATTTTAAAATCCGATGGAATATATTTGGGTAAAAGATCAATATTCTTTTATAAATTTTTTTGAAAAATGGTTCTACCCCTAATGGCAAATTCAAACCATCAATAATAAAAACATGAAATATTCCATGAAATTCCCAAAAGATGAACACATAGTTTCTTAAGAGTAACATGTGATGAACACTCCAAATTGTGTGACCAAATGGAAAGTGAGATCATTGCCATCCCCTTAACCTTAGGTAGTAACTACTAGCTCGTGTTGGCCAATTATCAACCTGAGTATTGATAACTTATTAACCTCTTATTAATTTGTTTGAAAACCAATAGATAACTTGTGTGCTCGGTAGATATCATTCCAAGCACCAATAAGACCTTTATGGGAAGGGCCTTGAATTTTCAATTTTTAATAATTTACTTGAAGTTTCATGCGAGTAGGTTATCAATTTCAAAACCCTAAACTTGTTTAGGGTAGAAGATAGAAAAATAAAAATAAACCCTATGATACCCTACCTAGGCAATATTATCAACAAGTCTAAAATTTTAATTTTTTAAATAGTCATACCTTGTGTGGTCCAAAACTGAATAATAACAATAATAACCTATTTGACTAATTATGAAATCTAAATAATAATAATAATAATTAGCCAACACTAGTACTCACCAAGGCAACCCCCTTGGTGTGCCTTTGTTTTCATTAACTTGTCTATGAACATTTTGTTTTATAATAATAACTTAGTTTTCTCCATGTTTACTCCTTGTCATTGCTAGTAACACTTGTATTTTTAAGTTCACCTCCTTATTCTCCGTAATATTTGAATACGTTGCCTTTCAATTGAATGCAATGAATTTCTTGATGCAACTGCACAAATGTCATGTTTGGTCCCCATTAGCTTTGTCAAATGAAGACACACCATCAATTTTGCTTAACACCATTTTTTATGACATCAAAGTTTTGAATGTCCAAATGTCATACACATCAATTTGCTTTTTACGATGAATGGCATGATTCATGTAGCTTTTAGGATACAAAATTTGGTGTTTCATGCAAGACCCCTCATACCTACTTCAATGGTCTATCATAATTTTGAATTTTTGCATCTTCTTACATCACTAGACTTATATATTTCCCAAGTGCTTATGCATCTTACATGTATAGGTTCTTTTCAAAGTCCATACTGGGATTAAATTCACCATAAAACTTATTTCCACATCTTTTTGGGGGGCATTGGTATCATATCTTCTATACCAATGCCCCAACAAATTCTTAAGGAATTAGGCATTGTTTCATCTTTGGTACCTAAGTTTTTACTTGATTAACATTTGTTCATATTATTATAGGCATTAATTCATTATTGTGACCTTAATTTTGGGTTCATAATCAAGGCTATTGAAAGGCACTTGAGAAAAAATGCAAAGAACACATTCATAACTTTTATTTTATAACATATACACCATCACACCATTCCCAACATGTTTTTTGTCTTGGGACATTCAATGTCCATCAAACTTGCATCATTTCATGCTTAAACCCAAGGCCAAAAGCTTAAGTCATGACTTGACCTCTCCTTGAAATCTCTTGTTAATTAGCAAAAATATAATCCACCACCTTTCAAATCTAGATAGGGTTGCCCATCCTTTTTCAATAAGTTTCTTCATTGTTTATGATTTATACATATTCAATCCATCAATGGTCATTAGGTATCCATTTGTTATAATGTGTGCATGGTAGTGGATGCATACATATGCAAATCGTTGTTCACGATGTTTAGCATCCAATGCAAAGGAAATCGATCTCCATGATTTGGTTTAGGATTGTCACAACTGAGACTTTGGGCTTGAAACTAAAGTTTTAAGGCAAGATATGGATAATAGGTTGTGAATGAAATCAAGGCATGGCATGGCTCTCCCAATGCAAGTGGGAAATGTGTGGGAGTGCAATGGAGGCACCTTCAAGACACCCAAGTCTATTCACATGTTGAAATTTGAACTTTCTTGGAATTTTGTATCTTTGGGGCAAGGTTTTAGGGATCAATTTGAGTCAAGTGATATTTGGATCATTTGAAGGCTTCAATGAGAGGATAATATGGTGGGATTGCATTGTTAAAATTAAACAGAATGTGCAAAAATGATGGGAATTTGAAAAATTGCAATGGAAGTGAAAACTTTCATTTAGAATGCGATTTTGGGATCAAATGATGTTAGATTGAGGAACTTGACATGACATTGAAAAAATATTTTCAAACAATGTGAAATAAAATATTAGATCCTCCCAATTAAATACATTTTAAAGGAATTATGAACTCTCAATGTTTTGCAAGTCTAAACTTAGGTATTTTGGAATTCCGATTTTTTGGAATTTAGTGAAAATACCATGGGATGTCATTTTAATGATCACACTAAGGATATATTATAAGGAACATAATATCTCCTTTCATGGATTGCGATGAATTTTGTGAATTCATGTTTGGAGGAATTTGTTTGGCTTAAAACTATACTAACCACCTCCTTTTGTTTAGTTTTGCAAATTAAGATGATTTAGAATTAAAAATTAAAAATTAACTTGTTTTAATTTTATTTCAAAATTTTCACCCCATTGTTGAATCGAAAAGAATTAGGGAGCATGCGCCATGTTTTTGCATTTTGTTGTTATAATTGGGATTGACAAGTTTAGTTTCCACCAATATACCATTTAACAAACCTACAAGGTGTGTCACTTCCTAAATTTCCACACTTCATACATTTTAATAGTTTATTAGCATTATTTTTTCTAAGGATGAGGTTCGCACCTTAATAAACATTGTCATTATTGATCTCACTTGTGCAAACATTTTTTCTCAAGGAATTTTTAGAGTCAATTTTTAGTGTCGCATTTTTTGAAATAGCACAAATGAAAGAATAGAACTATGAAGATTAACATATATGACATATAAGTTCCTCCCTCTCAATCTTTGGTTGTTTGCTCAAACTTGAATATTTGGCAAAATTTTCATATCTTTGTGTGAACAATGCTTGGGAAGGCTTGAAAGGTCCCCCTTTCAATCCTAACCACTTTTGCTTCAAAAATGGGTTTTTGTTGTAGTTCAAAATATGCAATCCTCTATAATTCTAAGTGGAACAATAATGATGGGATATGCTACCACTTGTGAACCTATTGTGCATTACCACTTTACTTATCTTACGTGTTATTGTTAGTTGAAGGATAGAATTTTAGTTTCACTTTAACTAATTGAAAATTTGAACCAATTGAGTCCAAACCATGTCTTCTTTTTTTAAACAAAATAAACTTAGAAAAACTTCATGATGTAAATGTCAAACACCTTTAAATATATGAATAATCCTCCTAAAATAAGATTAAAATATTTCACTTCCTTAAGAATGGGGGGGATTTCACATCTATTTATAAGCATGAAATCCTATATGAATAGCATGAAATCCCTCCCACTCTTAAGGAACATTGGATCTTGTTTTTCTTTATAGTCATGATTTGATATTTTGATATCCCACATCAATAATTTACAAATTCACTTAAGTACATATGAATTTGATTGGATCATTATTTGTCATCATATTTAATAATTAAAAAATTCAACTCTCAAACTAACATTTAACATCAATTCACACATTTAATGCTCCCTTCTCAAAACCATCACCCTTCTCCTCTCCTTGCATTACCCAATGTGTTGTGGAACTACTCTACATTGCCCTAGATGAAGCCTAGATGCACATGACATGATTGATATATAACCCCATACCTAACAAAAGATTGTAGCCTTATGGTGAAAATGTTCTTATTTACAAATCTTGATTATGACATTTGTCTTCTTTCATATGCCTACTTATTGAATATAAAATCCTTTTTTATTTCCAAATGCAAAATTAAAGCCCACTTTACATTAAACATCAAGCTCAATAATGTGAAATATTGAAGGTGCAACTTGGTTCATTGTTTGGCTTCAAGTTATTAATAATGTTTTTTTTCAATGCTAATTAGTTCATCATGTGCAAAGCTATTGAAGGCAAAACATTAGGAACCAATGCTTCAACCCTTCACATGTATTCATTTCATTAATTCTTATTATCATTTTTCTTCTCACCTTTACTTCCTTTCTCAAGTTAAAACCTAAAAATCAAACCACCATAAATAAGCATAAAGATAATATTTTAATATTTCTCTTTTTTTCCATGGCAATTTGTATGTTATTACAATAATTGTAGCATCGCAACAACTTGCATTTCATCAGCATTATGGTGCAATGATGATAATGGTTGCCCTTGTTGTGGAAGCAAATGGAACACTAAGAAAAAAACTTGAATGGACATATGACCAAGCAAATGGCTTCATAGAAAGGTTATTATTGAATAGCTAATCAATGGAAATGTTTAACAATGAAGGTGGTTAGTTCCAACAACTTTTCATTACTTGTGTGGAATTGTAGTTGCATCATTTGGTTGGGCATATTCACATATTCATGCATTATAATTAAAACATTATTAATTAACTCATTTTTACCTAATGTGTGACAATGATCAACCAAGGTAGAATAGATCAAGAAAATGGTAGGAATTAAACAAGGCAATGAATGAGCTAGATAGGATTAAGACTATTAGACATTTGATTTTGAATTACTTTTGGAAGGATGTGACCGAGAATGTAATTTTTAAATTGTTGGAGTTGGGAGGTTGATTTTTTTTACACATAGAGTGAGACTTAGAGAACTATTAGAGTTAGATAGAAAGACATATTATGATTTTAGAATTTTATTAATATTTGAAACCACAAATTTTTATGTTTTCAATTTGGATTTCACTTTTAAAATTACAACTTTTTTATTTGATTCAATTATGAGTAAAGAAAGAAACAAGGATTTGATGAAGAAACATGGATTTTATTATGTATTTATTATAGTCTGGTTTTTTGATAATCTATTTGTATTCTGACCACAAATTTTGTTTTTAGAAAAGAAATAAAATTTGAGTAGAATGAACAATAGTTATAAGAAAAAAATTGCGTGAAACAATCTATCGTAATTTTTTTGAATAATTGAAACCACATATTTTAAGTATTAATGAATAATAAAAGTGAAAATTTCATTGTTTAAAGTAGGAAAAAAATAATTCAAAGATAAAGTCTACAGCTACCACTCATTCTTTTGATTTTGTAGTGGTAACAATTTACAAACATGTGATGAAAGTTTTGGAATGAATAAAAACATTGCTACTATCATTGTGAGGAATTTTTAGGTACAAATATTTTTGAAGGAACCAATGGGATTACTTTATAAAAGGATTATGAATCTTTTTTTAATTTATTTTTTCATACGAAGGAGTTTTTGAATGAAATATTTTGTAACTTGTTTTATGTGTTATGTACATTACACCTCATTTAATTATGGTAATGGATTTTTGAAATTTTGAAACATACTTTGATTAAATTCCACAACTTTTAAAATTTCAGTGTTTTTTGAATGTGAATTATAGCATACTATCATTTTTTTACCATCAATTTTTTATTTATTAAAATATTCCTTTTCCCTAGTCTTTTACAAAAGTGATTGCTTTTGACACAACTATTGTTCAAATTCAATAATGATCATTTATTAAAACCGAAACCCAAAATATATTTTAATGAATTTTTAATTTGAATTTCTCAACATTCATATCAGTCATTTAATGTAACTTGGATTGATTAACATAATTTTAAAATGTCAAAACAAAAACATATGTAATTATTATTTTTAGTTTCACCATTATTTGACATGGTTATTAGTTCTTTTTTTAAGCAATTACACCTTTTCATGTAACTATTAAAAACACTTGAAACCTTTGATGATAGAAAGATTAACAAGTAGCATACAAATAATGGCAAATGAATTTGAAAAGTTTCACAAGATCACACACGTTTTATTTGTGGGGTAGATGTAATCACATCTTGACTATTGCACTAGACTTGTAGATCCAACTTCTTATTATTGTTAAAATAAAATTTATTTAATTTTATTACAATATGTGTTTGATGTAAGGTGTAAGTTTTGGGATCATGATTTTGGATGGGTTGGTTGCTACCATGAGCAAACATCATTCCAAAAATTTGACATTGGTAATTCAAAGTAATGAAAGGTGTTTTCTTATCATAGAAATTGATTAGAAATGCAACATATCCATTGAAGCCATGGTTTTATCACCATACAAGCCTATGAAAAATATGCATTATCAAGAGAAAAATAATATTGAATTTTCATGTAATCAAGTGATCAAATGGATGTAGGCTTCAATTAAAGTTTTGAAAGGAATGTGGGTAATTATATTGAACAAAATTGACGTGCCATTACAAAATCTACCAAATGTGACCACAACTTGCATTTATTTCCATAACCTTTACACTATCTGTGAAAATAACTTTTTCAAGGAATGGGATAAATAAATAATACATGTTTGTCAAGTGGTATTGATGGTAAATAACATGCTAACTTTCAATTTTGTAGCAAAATGCAAAACCAAGGTGTGTTCCATAACTCCTAGAAAGACAAAAGGTTTATCAAATTGATAAACAAAAAGTAAATTTAAAAGTCTAAATTGTTTTGGTTTGGGAACTCTTTTGACTAATGCCCCATTTTATTCAAATTGAAGCATGGCCCTAAATTTGACCTCCCACTAAAATGCCCTTAGGGATTGCTCCCCTTAGAAGATTTTTTTATTATTATAAACTACCATTTTCCTTTGTTGTAATTGGAATGTGTTTTGGGTTTTCCCTTATGGAATCATGTCATGCCCACAATTCAATTCTTTCACTATGAGAGATTGTGTTTATAAAAACTTTGTTGCCTTGCAATTAAAGTTCCAAAACAACTAATCTACAACTACATTACAACTATCCCATGGAAATATTAGGAATTTAAAAATAAAATGCCATGTTAGAAATTCATGGAATTTTATTATAGTTGCATATTAATGATAAGATGGACTTTATATGAATGAATGTATGCATGATATATATAGTTGTGTTCATCATGTTTGACTTTGTTAACAAATTGCATGAAAATTACATATGACAATTATAATACAATTGAAATACATGAAACATTCGTCAACAACTACTTTGCAACTAGTGTACGACCTTGACACATACAATCAAGCCACATATATGCATTACCATTTTCCATTAAATTTGGCACTTTCACATGTTTTGTAGTTAATTATCAAATATGATCTGCAATAATACAATTAATTGGGACACTAGGTTTTCCCTATATAAATAGCCCTATGCTAGGTAATATAAACCTATTTTTATTAGTCTAATAGACTTATAACTAGCTAGTAGGTTACATTAATTAACCTACCCTACCCAACTACTAGCTACAATAATTATGATTAAATTAGTTGTTATTATTAATATTAAGTATTGTTATTTTTTTATATATATTAATATGTAGATTCCATATTAAAAATTAATATTATTAATTATTAGATATTATAATTAATAGGTAGACTATGTTAGTACAATATATCATGTATTTAGTTAATTATAGACTTTTCAAAAGTTCAAAATTAACAAATGACCATTTGGAGATTGGAAATTTAGAGAGAAATTTTGATTTGGGAACCACCATATGATGCAACAATAGATATTAATAATGTTTTTGCCTCACTAAATGATTAAATAGATATTTTCAACGTTTCGTTAAAAAAACTTGATCTTTACCACCAAATTTGAAAAGTTTAGAATTAACAATTTAGACTAGAATTAATTAAATAATTATTATTTAATTACTAAATAATAATTGCAAGTAAGTTGCAACTAGGATGAAATTTAATTTTTTATCCCATATTGTTTGTCCTACTTTTTGAGTTTGTAATATATATAAATAAGTCAAGAAATATTTTAAAACAAGTGGCATTTGGGATGAACCAATAAAAGGAAGTTAAACCCAAAATAAAATAAAATAGTCTCAAATTACTTTATTTCCTACCTAGTTAGTTTATTCTTAATCAACTAACTACCTACCTAGGCCTAATTACTTACTTACTTATCCTAACCTAACTTAGGTAGGTAGTTAGGCCTACCTACATCGTGACCTAAGTGCCACATGTCAACATCTTACTAACCTTAAGTTGAATAATATAAATTAAATTAATAAAAATATTTAATATCAAAATCAATTAAAAATTACCATTTGTCCATTGATGATTTGTTGTTAATGTTGTCTCTAATGATTTCATATTTGATGATGAATGAAAACCATGTCAATACATCATTGCTCGTGTAGTTGCAACATAGTTATATTTTTGTTCCATAGTAGTTGTAATGGTCTAATTGCAACGTGGTTATAATAGTTGCAAAACCCAATTGTAAACCTAGTTGCAAAACATCTTATTTTTCCATATTGTTTTTCACAACATGACTTTTTGTTTTAGAAATTATGTTCCTTCTTGGGCTTGCACTTTTCACTTCACCTTGGACTAAATAATGTTTCCTTTAAGTAATTACTTTTGACAATGAAACATGTCACGTTTCCTCATGTTTGTTTTTGGCCCAAGCTTGAAATCCCATTACAAACTAACAATCCCAATCAAGTTCATGCATGTGGTTGATCCCTTGCATGAACTCAATGTATGCCTTGACATAATGTTGTAAATTGTCATTCAAATTGTTTCAGGGTCTTTAAGTTTATACTTTCAAATGTAATTGGAGTTTTCTAGGACAAATTTTGTTTTTTCCTATTTTGGGATAGAGATCCCCCCACTAGGAATGTCACACCTTGATTTTCTTAGATCCATCGAACTTTGAAAAATCATAAAAAACGTTTTAATAAATGTTTTCATAAATTTTTTTAATGAGTATATTTATTAGGTTCCATAGATTTTGGAATTTCAATAATATTAAGAATATTGTTTGTTTTGATGTTCCTAATCATTGCATTAAAAAAAATTCATGAACATAATGTTAGTTCCTTTCCTTGAACTTTTTGGTTAAGAACACAAACTTGAAACATGATTTGAGAATTTTCTTGGGAATTTTTTTCATAAGGTAATTTAGAAATCATTATATTTTTAGGTTTTTATTTGACAATTAATCAAGTAAGTCTAATTTAGTTATGAATTTCCAAAGTTAAGTTATCAAATTTTAAAAGGGCCATTTTAATCAAGAACACAAATTTTTAACAATGTTCAATTTTTTTAAATTCAAAATAAACTTCAAGCCATATATTAATGCATGCAATTGATAAGCATGAGAAAAATAATTTATAATTATGAAAATATTGAAAGTAAAGAGCCCAAGAAAATGATTTGGCCGTTTTTCGTTCCTTGACCCTTCTTTGAGGTGCTTCCTAATGGTACCACCCAAGGATGGGTTTGCCCTCCTTCACATTCTTCCACCAAGACATTGAAACATACCTTTTCAAGTAAGATTTAACCAATGTTATCTAGTTTTGGGTTTCTTGTTTGGTTTAGTTACGGGTTTGGGTCTAAAAATTAAATTTAATGGGCTTATAAAAGAAGAAAAACTTGGACTTAACTTGAAAAAAACCAAGGTCAATTGGACTCAACCCTAGACCCAACTCAAGGGTCTTATGACCCTTCATGCAAGGTTCATGTCTTAAGTTTAAATAAGGTTTAGGTAAGGTCTAAAATGTAATTAATAATTGAACTTTTTGCACTTCTTTTAGGAGAAGCCCTTCCCTTTAGGCACCTTTGATGGTTTCTTCATTAAATGGTTGAACATTACACATGGGATAAAACTAAGGTGTTCGTTGTTAGTTTTGTAGGTTTTCTCGTTACAACTTTGGGCAAGGCACATGGGATTGTCACTAAAACTAAATTGGAATGAACCCTAACTTAAGTTTTGAATTGGAGGTTTTTATAAAGGTTGGATTCATTAGCCTCAGAACCATTGGTTAAGAAATTTGACTTAGCTTTGGAATCAATGGGTTTTAATTTTTGAAAACATTCCTTAGACTCATAATCAAAGAATCTTCCATCTTAAAAAAAATTAGACCTAGACTAATAGTTCTTATAAAAACCAAAAATTGACTGACATTGGATTGAACCAACTCCACCATGAAATCCCAATCAATTTTGAAGACACATGGATATAATTTTAGCATTTTAAGAATCCAAACATCAACAAAATTTTGGTTTCGGACACCATTTAAACTATTGGGATTTGTTGGTTTGAATCTCATTCCTTTTTAATATCCCCCATTGAGGATCTCCATCAACCTTAGTAAAGTCTAAAATGTATGGCATGCATAAAGGTGGTTAATTGTTCAATAATGAAAAAAAAAAAGTGCCAACTCTTCCATATGGTTATAATGGTGGTAAGATTCGTCCTCTTTGTCCTCATGATCTTGTTGGGATTCATTTTGAATGAATTTAGGTTTGAACCTTGCTAAATAATGATGGATTTTTTCACAATAGTTTCAAGTTCAACCTCACATTGCTTATGTTTGGTCTTCATATTTGACATGGGTTTGTTTTTTGAATCAAAATTCATACCAAAGCTTTAATATCAAATGACACACTCTTAGGTTTGTTAAGTGGTATTGAGGGTTAACTTTTGATTCTTTGTTTTGCAATGGAATGCAAACTTAACACACATTTTTTAGTTCCCAAAAGAAAGAGGGTTGTTGGGAACTTCAAAATGGGATTAGGACAAATTCAAAAGTTTGAGCTCAAGGTGTAGTCAATTTGCACAAAATAAAAAAGATGATGATTAATACAAATTGACGCCAAAATGATGCATGTTGGAAAAGAAATGGCAACCCACACTCACAAGACATCATGACTCAAACTTGGAGGGAATCGACATTCTCTTTCCTACCATACTCCTTGATCAGATTTGGCAACAAACTTTTAAATAATTAACTAAATATTAAATCTTAACATTGGCACTTGGTTTTTTAATTCTGAATTTTTTGGAAGGAAATGGTTATAAATAATATAAACATGTTTGTTTTAAGGTTGTGGGATGGTTTGATGTGTCTATATTGTTTTAATCTTCAGTTCTAGAACTTTAAGGTTTATGGTTCAAACCTAATAGTTGAAATCTTGCACATCTTTTGATTTAAAATTTTTTTGGCAAATGTATTAAATTTTTTTTCAAAAATTAGGAAAAAAGGAAATAATTTAATTTGTGCTAAAATTGTTCATGTATTACAATAATATATTTTATGATTATCAATGAAGACTACATCAAAATGAAAAAAAATTCTTAACGTTTGAAAGTCTTCAAAATTATTAATTTGACCAAGTTATGAATCTTATAACTTTGTAAGCTCATAACTTTCACATATATATTTTGATTTTAAAAGATTTAGAAACAAAATTCTAATCTTTTAAGAAAAATTTCCAATGTTGGATTGCTTGTTACAATTGAGTGTCATTTGACCCTTGTTTCCTAGGTTTTAGTGGTTGAAAATCAAATCAACAATCTAAATCTCAATCAAAATTTTGACTAGTTAATTTGGTTTCAAATCTCCAAATGGAGAATGTGAACCCATTTTCAACATTTAATTTTCAAGACATTTTCAACAATTTAAACATGTCTCAATTTAAACAAGTTTTGATCCTTTATATCTTGTCCTAAATATTCAAGACACATAAAATTTCAATTCATAAAATGAAAAATTCATTTAAGTGTGTTAGGATTCACTTATTTGCATTCTTTCACATTTTGTGAAAGTGTGTTCAAATATGAAACAATCTTCTAATCTACTAACCTTTTCATGCCTTTAGCCTTGGAACAAGTTGCAACATCAAACAACTTATTGAACAATTTCAACACAATGACATGATGTTTCATGTGGGAAACAAGGTATCAAATAAATGTGCCAACAACAACACCTTAAAAACATTATCCAAGCAAAAGTTGAAGATGAAAACAATGAGGAGAAAATTGTTGAAAATGAAGAAAGACAAATAATTAAAAATTAAAAAACTATTTTTGAAATTTGCACAAGCTCATTCATTATTAGAAAACACAGTTTATGAAAGAAATTTGAAATGGGAAAGTGTAATGTTCTTCTTGGTTACATCATCTAGTTCAATAAATATCATGTTTACAATTCACATTCACGAATTGATCCATTTGATAATAATTCTTTCCAATAAAACATTGATTTTGTCAAGATTTTTTAACACGATGATTTTGGTTTTTCATCATTTGATAAACATACCAATTGCTTGCTCGTGAAAATTCTAATTACCCACTTGTAGTGATGTTGTCTTTGAAGTTGGGGTTGTTTTTCAACAATTTAGGTTGCCTTTATATTGAAGCAATTCCATGTGATTCATAGATGCAATAAAATGTTTCAATATGGTACACATTTGGTCTCACCATTGATCAATGGACTTAGAAAACTTGCATTTATATGCTTTTCATCCCTTGATACATCAATTGCCAATTTGTCCATTTTATATTGTTTGAACAACAAATTGAACTTCTTCTTGACTAATATTTTAATGCTCCTTGACATTGGCCTTTAGGGTTGCAAATTAGTAACCCAAGTTGATTGATATCCTTTTTCATCCTTGGGATCAATACATAGCCAAAAAATCATAAATTAAAATATTTAAAAAAATGTTTTTGGCTTTGACTCTTAGGGTAAAACCCTTGGGACCAATTTCATTGGTTGCATCAATTCAATTGCTTGATTTGGGTTAAACCATGGTCTTGACTCCTTGTGTAAAGTGGGCCTAAGTCCTTTTGTCTTTTCTCTCTCTTATGCTTACTCATAGACATAAAACCTTTCCCCCTCTGAAGGACTAGGCCCTCAAAGGGATCTTAATGCATGTAAGAACTTACTCCTATACTATAGGCATAAGATCCTTTGCAATTTTAGAGAGGAAATAGTTAGAGCTTTGCACCAAGTTTTTATTTATTTTTTCCCCAATTTTGTGAGGTAGCCAAACTATGCAATTGTCGACAAGAAGATTTAGCCAAATTTTGATTTAGCCAAATTTTGTTATAAACTACTGTATATGAAAGTAATTTTTTTGAGGATCCTTTTTTTATTTTGACTACCTGCTGGAACTTGGAACTTCTTGCAAAAAAATTGGCTATTCAAGAAAATTAATATGAAATCTGGAGAATTAGGGGATCATAATCAAAGTTTTCCAGGTCAAAGAAAAGCAAAGAATTTTCCCCCAAAAAACACCCACTGCTGGTTCTAGCATATAGCCAAAAATATGAAGGATGCTTAAAATTTTTCCACTTTTATATCCTATTTATAGCCAAAATTGGGTAAAATATCTTATGGATGATTGCCACTTTAACTACATCACAGAAAAACAAAAAGTGAAGAGAACCCAATAGAGAAATCTGGCGATTCCCCCTCCACCCCCCCCCCCCCCC
>Ga0209611_10007081_pt1 | contig 18067 bp, 14 predicted proteins | sample S1TSphgellanicum_3_FD_187693 | JGI IMG/M metagenome (GOLD analysis project Ga0209611, IMG submission 187693) | Host-associated microbial communities from peat moss isolated from Minnesota, USA - S1T2_Fc - Sphagnum magellanicum MG (SPAdes) (version 2) | ecosystem: Host-associated > Plants > Peat...
GCATATTGCAAGACTACATGAGCTTTCTGAGTTTTTCAACCTTCACATTGTAGAGGATCATTTATATTTTTTACTTTTGACTTATCAAAGTCAGTATTTTTATATGAGAGAAGTGAAAAGTGAGTGTTCATGTTTTTTTTGTAAAATTTTTATAAATGTTTACATGCACACACTTTAGACTTCATGATTCTTTTTCAAACCTTTTGTAAACTTGTTTAAAATCCAAGTTGTTGATATCTAGAATTGATATCCAACTGATAAATTACAATAGATATCCAGAAGATTGATAACCTGGTCAAATAAAAAACTTGAAAATATGATATCCAACTTGGATATTTAAATTGAAAAATATATAATTTTGTTAATAACCGGTTTGGATAAATAATTTTGACCGGATATCCTTATCCGGTGGATATCATAAAAAGATGATATCCATCCATCATTGGTCTAAACCACCAAAAAAATTGAACTTATAATAGATATTACCTTGCAACAATTGTTGGAAAGGTTAAATCCTATTTAACAAAGAACTTCACCAAGACAAATGTTAGATTGAAACAACAAGTAATTTATTAAAACTTTAAAAAATACAATTTTTGCCCAGGTTAAATTTTGGGCTAGCCAAACCACCACATAATTGAACCACTTTTGAAACTTATGTGATTAGAACGCAAATAAAACTAAATAATGTTTTCCATAGGTGTTTCAATTATTCATGCATACTTGTTCTACTTAAATTCTTTTTTTTTTTTAATCAATAATTTATGAAATTATAATTGGTTGGCATACAATGCAACATAGGAATTGATTTCAATTGATCCAAATTTTCGTTGTAAACATGGTAGGGTGAAAAATCATCATCATCATTTAAACAAGAGTATTTATTGTTTAAGTTTTTGTGGATAGGACTATGCCCGTTTCATCTACAGCAATTATTTCCTATTTGAAAAGAAACTTGTGCAGTGTCTTACGTGGGTGGCAAAATTTCATATCATTTCTATTTATACCCAAAGAGTAGGAATGAAAAAGAACTATCAAATTGGAGAAATTGCAATTTGTTACTAGAATCAAACTTGGGCTCCAAGTTGTTGCACACTATCAATGACAATGAAACAATTTTTTAAATGAGTTGATTTTGTGTAAATAAAGTTCCATTTGAATGAAAATATTCAATGACATTGCATGCAACTCGAATTAAATTCAAATTCAATTGAAGAGAAATGAGATGCAAATTGGTGCACAAGGTATTGAAAATATGCTTGTCACTTCCATCATTCATGACTATGGCATGTTAAAACAACAGAAGTCTGAAAAGACACCCTTCCATTCCCTGGATTTAATCCAAGATCAATTTTGGATTGAAAGTTTCCAAGTTGTCAAAAATGGCCCAAGAATGAATGTAATAGGCTCAAATTTTTGAGAACATATTGTCGGTTTCCTTGACAACAAGAGCTACTTTGATTTAGAGGGTGTCTTGGAGGCACAAACTTCATTTACCATCATGGTTTCATGTCTCTATTCATTCATGGATAAAGATGGCCATCATCCATTATGGTTGCATTGCATCCATATCATCAAATCCACATCCGTGAAGTTAGAAGCAAAGGTTAATAAGATCAAGAATGTGAAAGAATCATCCACTTATGTTTAAATACTTGTACATGGTGGCATGGAGGTGCAAAACTTCATTTATTATGATGATTCATGATTTCGATTCTCTACTCTCATTACATTCATGGATGAAAATGACCATCATCCAGTATGGTTGCATTGCATCCATGTCATCAAATCCACATACATGAACTATGTTTGAGTACACTTGTATAGGTCTCATTACATTCATGGATGAAAATGATCATCGTCCATATGGTTGCATTGCATCCATGTCATCAAATCCACATCCTTGAAGTTAGAAATAAAGGCTAAAAAATCAAGAATGTGAAAGAATCACCCACTTATGGTTGAATACTTTGAGTATAGCTTGGGACCATGAATTGCCCAGGTGCTTGTCATTCATTGTGGATTCCTCATATACTTGCCCAGGAATGCAATCATTTCTGGATGGGTACAAGCAAAGCAAAATGCGGGTCAGTACTCTTGTGTATATCAAGCATTCAGTGGGAAGAAAGAAAATAGTGATGTGATAAGTTAGGAGGGTGTGCATCAAACCTCTACACTTATCATTGATTGTATTGAGTTGGACATCATCATGATCTTCTTGGACATGGCACTTGTCTTTCTTGCTTTTGTTGTCTTGAGCTATTTGAGCTTTTGTGCTGTTGTTGTCATCTGTAATTCTACCTGAATGCTGATCTGTTTTTTCATCTTGGCTGGCTTTCTCATGGCAGTTCTCAACAATATTGAGGAGCCTTGTCAATGCATCATGGAAGCATGGGTTGTCAGCAGTTAAGGATGTTGGCCATGGCTTTGATAGTATGTCTTGAATAGCATCAAGTGTGGGAATAATCAGCAATTGTTGCTCTAGTCCATGCTGCAAGCAGGGGACAAAAAACTGTTCCACAAGTTGGCTCACTTGCTTCTTGTCTGCTTCCAGCCAAGCTTCAATTGGTTGATTTGCTATCATTGATCTCACGTCATTCAACAACCTGGGGTAATCCACCAAATGCATGTTTGCAAATGCATGTGAACAGGAAAAAAAAACTGTAGGGAATGAAGGAATTGCAGGAACTGAGCCTCAAGGGGCTAACCGTAATTTCACACCCTGATCAGCACACTCCTGCATGCAGCTGTGGAAGGACTGTATCAACCTGGCCAACACAAGTGCTTTTATGTCTGTCAACTTTTCAAGCCAATCTGTATAAACAAATGGCCTGGGTTTGTCCTCTGACATGCTCAGGAACTGAACTTCCACTGATTGAAGAAAGTCTGGGAGCCTAATGCAACAAGTAGATAGGCCAGTACTTACACCATCTGTATTTTGTGTAGGGGAGGATTGACATACCGCTCTAGTGTATCAGCATTCAGCAAAAACGCTGATTTGAGAAGCCTGCAATATACCAGTGCACCTAAGGAGCGCAGAGCCCAAAATTTAGGATGTGGCAGAATTTGCAGCATTTCACCAACATATGCTGCAATCATTGATTGTTGGGAACTATGCCCAGATGATAGAGCTAAGTTTTGAATTGCAGATTCAGCCTGTTTTTTGCACAGAAGATGAAGAACTACCACTGAGTCGAGGCATCAGAATTCATATCATACACACCCACCCCTTGACATTGGTCTCATTCCAAATAGTTGCTGTGCAAAACATCCTTGAACTGTGCATCATCTGTAGAGTTCTCTAATTTTTTTTTACTTTGAAGTGTGTGGCTCTTCACAGTGTCTTGGGATAGAATGGGAACAAACCTTCACAGGTGATCGAGAACAAAAATCTGCAACAGCAGCAGCATTGAGCAATAGCCAGAGCATAGTTGTTACTTCTTTGCAGCATTTGTCCAGATGCCAAGCCCTGATCAACTGATCTGCCACCGCAATCACACCTTCATTCACCCCCCTGAACCAGCCAATATTTTCCCAGATTCAGACTGTCTAAGCATCATAGAAAACCTCTGCAGAATGATGACAATTCATGGCATTGTGATGTGGGAGTGAGCGGTGAGTTCTGTACTGTTGGATGCTGGTCATTAGATGGCAATCTGTGAGGGTACAACAGATCTCAGGTATGTGTGGCAGTATTTGTTCAGAAGCGCTTCCTTTCAGAATGCCTGCAAGCAGATGCAAAGCATGCCCCACAGTCTGCACTGACACGTCTGCATTCACATCACACCCACTTACTCGTGGGAGCATGATTGGAAGGTAGGAGCTTGGCGACACGAATAAACCCAGAAGCTTAGCACTCTCCAGAATCTGCAATTGTTAAAGGCATGTAATTGCAATCTGAAGTGAGACTTTGAAGAGAGCAGGATTTCCTAGACTCCAGCCTATTGTTGTCTCATTTCCTCTCCAGGCTTCCTCATTGTCATTCTTTGTTCCACTCATTCTGAGCATGAGGTGTGAAGCTACAATGAAATATCTGAAGTATAGTCATGTGTGCACATGTAGTTCTGTAACTGGCCCACATGAAATCATAAATGAGAAAAGCTTAACTTAGATTCAATTGATGGGTGGCTCAGAGCCTTGTGCAGGAGTTTGACAAGGGGTTGGAGATGCATGGTGATATTGTCCTCAGCAAACATGAGCAGCATGACCAGAAAATCTGCTGCTAACTCCTGTGTACCACACGTCCAACATTCCAAATCACCAGCAATGGCATGCAATATGATGGCTGTCACACTCTTCACCATGATCCTGGCACCTAAGCATGGTCTTCCTGCACATGAGAGAAGAAGAATACACATTGATGTTCGATTCTTGTTCAATGTTGGTCATGTGTCTGTCTGTTTGCTACAACATTGCCTCGATTGTTTGCTTCTGATCTTGGGCTTGCTTGCTAGTATCATGGAATTTCCCCCAATTGTTCAAGCAAATTGTTCTTCATCTGATGGACCTGTTCTGAAGCGAACTCTGGACAAAAATACAGAAACACCTAGAATAGAGATCTATTTGTACTTCTTGTTGCCTTTAGGTTTGACAACTACGTGTTGTCTTCATCAATGAGAACACAAGGAGGCGGGGGGAGAGATTCTTCAAGGGGTGGGTTCAAGAGAACACACGTGTGAAGGGATGAGGCAAGGGTGCTCCAGTTAGAGAGACAATGTCATCAATATCTTCAGTAAGATATGTGCGGGTATCCTTCACCTCCTTCTCATTCTCTTCCTCATACCTGGAGGATCAAGATTTGTTGATCAATATTTTATAGCATGTTTTAATTGCAATTCTTCTCAGTACTCAACTCTCGCAACTCTCAGTGTAATTGCCATTTCCTCAAATGTGATGTTGAAGCACTTTGCTTTGTCTAACTTGCCAAGAAGCTCTATATTCTCAGCTAGACTGATCATAATCTTCAATTTACTATGTGCTAAATTTGAGATCAGCAAAGTTTGTGTTGCTCAGAAGTCCTCCTTTCAGAAGCACTTAATTGCAGGAATGTTGGAGGAGAAAAGACAAGTACCACCAACAATCTCTCAAATATTCTGTAGGATAAGTAATGAAGCACATACTGTCGGCCAACTTCCTCCATGAGTTTAAAGGCAAGCTCCCGCAAGTGTGGGCTTGGATCTTGAAAGCCAGCCAATAAGTACCTGATCAATTCTTTCCCATTTCAGTGCTCATGGAGATTGTACTGGATTGCATGGTTTTGATCATAGCAAAAAGAAGATAAACAGAGGAGAGAACCTCACTCCTATCCCTCTTGAAGAAAAAATTGTTGATGAACTTGGTTTTTGACAAACAGTGACATGTAGAATTCAGCAAAACACTACCGATGATATATTGCAAAGAACAATTTTGAGAGAAGTTTGTAAAACTTCTTACGGAACAAGTCAGCTCTCATGTTCTTTTCTTTCACCAAGCTCACATAACCAACAGGCAATGGTTCTGTACAGTTCTTCTCTTGCTGAAGAATTTCGATCAGTAGCCAATACAGCAAAGTAATGAGTCTAGGTCCACACACACACACACGTACAGAATGTCAAACACATTGAAATTTCAAGGTTTCATCAAGCGCAAATAAATATTCACTGTAGAATCCCAAGAAGTCTTGTAGAGCTTGACCAACTCTCATCTTCTCACTTTGGGGTCCGGTTCATAGAAACATTTGATTGGTATCAGATTTGGATCTCGATATGCTGTCAGCTCATAAATCGCATCATGTGCTCCACACATAACTAGCCTGCAACATCAGTAACATCATGTGCAACATCAGCAAGTTCACATCATCATCATCAGCAGCAGCAACAGCAAATGCTGTTCAGAAGATTTCCTGTGATCTTGTTTGTCTTGGACTTTCTTTTTCTGTGGGGTTTGAGATTTTTTTTTTGCCAGGTTTCTTTCTTCTTTGGAAGTGTTTGAAGAAAAGCAGATTAAGTGATGTCAAGAGAAGAAAGTTAGGGGGATGTGGTAACCTGCGGATAGCCTTGAGGGCAGCCACTCGCACTCGATAGTGGTTGTGAGAGAGAGAGACTTGCACCACTCGCACAAGTTGCTTGCCCACAGGTTTGAGTTTGTAACCCATGAGCTCCCCAAACTGTTCCAGTGTTGAGAATGTCTCCTGGCCATTTGCACCAAGAACAACATCATGGCATGGAGGAAAGAGGAGGAGAAGGAGGAGACTGTTCAGAACTTGCTTGAGTGATTCTCAAAGAAGTTTTTCTGCAAAGTTGACAAGAATCTCTGGACACACACAACAGGTGCACAGCTTGCTTGCTAGGTGGGATTGGGAGGGAGGGGGAGGAGTGATACAAGTAGTACCTACCAGGAGCACCTCTGGGTGAGTGTCAAATGTTGCAGCAACGAGAATGGAAGCAACATCAGAAGCAAAAGCTTGAATCAAGCGAGGAGCTTTCGTTAGAATTGAATGCATGAGTTGCACTAATTGCAGTCTCACTTCCTCTGATGTTTCCACAAGAATAGCCTGGATCTTGACCTGCATAAGTTAGAGGAAATTGATAGATTTTTAGCAGATTGGTTGTAGCAGATCATCGTCGTCGTCATCTCTGAGAGTGATGATGGGATTGACAAATTTGTTGAAGTCGATACAAGCTTCAACAAATCTGATGGAATTCTTCTTTGATGATGAAGAATGAATTTGGTGTTGCAAATGGAGGAGTAAGGGTCTATTTTCATTAGATTGTTGTGATCACAGTTACACACAGTGTGTTGTGATTACAGCAGCCTCATGGAAAGCCAATGACATAGGGCCGTGTTTCTTATCGGATGAACAGGCGCATTGCATTGGAGATCTGCAACTATGTTGAAAATATGTAGTTAATCAATGTTAGGAACTTCTGAGAACACATTCCCACAAAAGAAGAAAGATAGATGTCACTTTGTAATGCGTCGCAGTTTGATTCACATCTCTCACAGCTCTTGCATTTGGTGCTCAATGCTTGACCAACAGAGCTGTGAGGTGACGGTGAGCATAGATAGGAGGGAAAAAATAATGGAAAACTATCATAGAATCTGTGATCACAACAGCCTAATGGAAAGATGTCCTAACTTAGTTACCTACCGGCTCTTTCAGATAGTCATTGTCACTGGCAGGCGTGAGAGGAATGTCAAGTGGCATCCGCTCAGTGATGACAGGAAGCACATATGGCAGCAATGTGATCACTGCACTCGGCACTTCCTGCAGGAGCCTGCTTGTTTGTTTGTTTCCCCAAAAACACACCCACAAAGTGCTCTTAGCAATGGTCTTGGAGGAGGTGTGGTTTACAAGAATTGACAAGTTTCTCTTCAAACATTTGTCTTCGTTGTCTGTGGAGATCGTATTGGAGAATTGGTGATCTACCTCAAGGTCCAGAGAGAGACAGAGAGAAGCCACAAACAATTGGAGAGAGACTAGGCAGAGGTGGAGGTTAGAGTACTGGTGAAGTATAGTGATGGAGAGTTGACGGCATTTCTCAGAGGAATCAGCGAAGCGTCGCAAGAGAGGTTTGACTATCAATTCCTCTGCGGCCCAACACAATGTGTTGCGTTTGCTCTGGAGTTGAACCTGAGCTTGATCTGGAGGATCATGGTGCTCCTCCTCGATAAGGTCACATGATCCCTTATGGTCACTCTTGACGCAACTGAAAAGTGTGGATTGTAGGCGAAGCAGTGCAGCAGAACGCACCGATGCTGCAGGATCAACCAAGCAATTCAAATCCCTGTTGAGAGCTTCAGCTAAGAGCTCATATTCAATCTCTTCTTCTTCTTCTTGTATCAGATTCTGCTGTTGGGAGCATGAATTCTCTCTTGCCTCACAAATCTTCAGCTGCTGCTGCTGCTCCTTCTGCTGGTGCTGGTGCTGCTGCATCATTGAAGAATCAGGTTGATCAAGTTCATTATTACTCTTGACAGCAGATTCAGTGCAGTTGGAAAAAGAAACTCCATCTTCACCACCACCTTTATCTGCTGCCATGATGTGACAATTCTCCTCCCATATCCTTCTTGCATCTTGATCACCATTGCTCAAGTCTGTGACATTTGTTGCAGTATCCTTGAATCCCATCAAACTGACATCTGTTACCTGAGAAGAAGCTATTACCTTGACTGTAACATCCTTCATCCCAGCCTGCACCGCCTTGATCATGCATTCTGCTTTATGACCAGAATTTATATTGGCTCCTTGTTCAACAATGCCATTGACACAACTGTCTTTCACCATTTTGCTATCTGCTGCTGCCAATTGTGAATGTACCTTGTCTTTCTTGATGCTCTCAGGACCCTTGATCCATGCTGCAACATCATCTTCTTCTGACATCTTCAGGCTGCAATAGCTTCCACTACTTTGATCAGGCTCATTGCAAGCTTCAGCATTCAAGAGCAGCCGGTTCATCAAAATGGAGCTGCAGCTTTGTGGTATTATAGTTGCTGCAACATCTTCTTCTGAAATCTTCAGGCTGCAACAGTTGAATGTATGACTTTGATCAGGCTCACTGCAAGCTTCAGAATTCAAGGATTGGTTTAGCAAAATGGAGCTGCTGCTGCTTTGTGGTACAGTTCCAGTGGCATCCAGTTTTCTTTTCAGGTAAGCTTCTTTGAGTTTGGCATACCGAGAAGTTGCAATGTCTGTATAAGGTGGGCGCATGTGATCTGTGCTCAAGAGCTTGCCAGTTAAATCCAAGCTGCCATTTTTGTTCTCCTCTTGTGATCTGGTGAGGGCATGGATGGTGCTTGACATCACATTATTATGATCCTTGCGACTGCCAAATTGCAGCTGACCTTCACTTTTGTGGAAGATGTTAGCAGCTTCCCGGAGAGAGTAATCTGGGAGACGGGAATCAAGCTGAGATAATTCTGAAGGAGCTGCAACTCGACTTGATCTTGGCTTGACAACATCTTTTATATGAAACAAGTTCCAATTGGTATTATTGCTTATTGCCTTCATCCTCTGACTGCCTTCAAGCTCTTTCACTTTCAATGCATTCCATGTGTCTTCTACTCTGCTATTCTTCTTCCTTTTCTCCATCTTCCTTCATAAAGATATCATGTCAAAATTTCTAAACAGCAACAGTTCTACGACACAATAGGAAGTCTTGAATGCAGCAAAATTTGCTCTGATTATGAAATACCCAAACCCAATCCGTGGCTTGTCTCTCTAAAAATCTTTCTTGCTCACAAAACTCAGATCACAACTTGCAGTTTGTGATCACCCCACATTCTAGTAATCCCGTTTGAACAACAACCCCAACAAGAATTCTTCTAGTGCATCATCAGTGCCACCCACAAAATTTAGCCTGATCAACAACAGCAGATTGAGCTCGAACTGTCAACTAGGTAATCAGAGACTTATTTGTTGAAGAAAGCATGCAGGCAACATGAAGCATACATGAAGACTTCATGATCCAGAAATACGGGTCTCTGCTCATATGTAGGCTTCTTCTTATAACTGTGATCCATTTCCAAGAAAAAACTCATTGAAGAACATTTACCACATGAAAAAATTCATGATGTAGTTAGTATACTCGACTCTAAATATGGGGATGGCAGATTCTTCTCCCCTTCTTAGAAAACCCCTTTCTGTTATGGTTATTATTAGTAGAAAGTACCATTTTATCTCTTGAAGCTCTCTTCTTTGATTTTGGTTTTATCAGCTATAATCTTGTCCACTATGCTTGAAAGATTGTTTTGGCTTTGAACTGTTTTGAGCTCTCCAGGTTGGGGAACTTTGTCTTGAAGCTCACCCAATTCTTGTAATAGCTCATTGAGCCTCTTGTTGAAGCCTGCCAATTTATCAGCAAGTTTCTCTGCATTGCTCTGAAGAAATGAAATTCACAAGGATGTTAAGGAACTTGCATTTTTTTAAGGTTTGCACAATGAAAACCATGACAAAATTCACTCACCCTATATTGAATAATAATAATAATTCCCAAGTCGCAAACCAGAGCTGCTCTTCTTGTTCATCAATTATTGACATTCAAGATTTTTCCCTTTCATGTCCTTTGGATGAAAAACAAGAACTTTCCTATAATAACAACTAGCATTCCAAAACCTGCAAATCCAAAACATGAGAGAGACATCCACAACTTGAATGCTTACAAGCTTGGGCACAAGAGGATCCATTTTGTTATAGCACACACTAATTTCTAGCACAAAAATCTTTCACTGATTGATGGATGACCAAGAAGCCTCTAAATCAGCGGCACAAATCCCCTTTGTGAACTTCAAAGGTTAGAACTTGAAAAAAAATGCTCAGGGTCATAAAATCAAGTTGCCTAAAAGGGATGTCAAGCTTTCAGCATGCATATTATTGTTGATGCAGATTTGTGTAATGACAATGTTAATATTAATAAATAAAACCTGAACCCAGTGATGAAAGAAAACAATGATCATATGATTTAAGCTTCAAACCTAGTGAGCGACGATAGATTTTTCGATAATCATAAAAAAATCTCAACCCAGTGAAGGAAGAAACACTGAGATAGCATAAACTTCAAACCTACTGAGTGATGAAATTTTTTAATATAAGTACATAGTAAAACCTTAACCCAGTGATGGAAGAAAAAACTGATTTAATATATAATCTCAAACCTACTGAGTGATGGGTTTCATTATCATCAACAAAAGGGGGGGAAAAAGTCCTTCAAGAGCACAATGAAGGAAGGAAGGAAGGAAGGAAAGACACATCTGAGGTAATGGATTACTCTCTTTTAACTGCATTACAGTTATACTTTGGTATTGTACACATTTTATCAAACCTGGGTTGTGTTTAGTTCACTGCATGATTTTCACCTAGTTAAGAACTCTGTAGTCACAAAACTGATATTCTACACAGGGGGAAAAAAATTAGTTAATTAGAAGAAGAACTTAAGTAATAAAGGAATTAACAATTAAAGTTGGAAATCAGAATAAAGGGAAGAAATTGCACATGCTCACAAGATAATTAACTATTGTTGAATTTATGAAAGCAATATGATAGCTATCATCACATTGATCTTGCAATTGTTTACTTTTTTGTAAACTTGGTTTCAATAGCAAGTAGTTAAATATAATAACACAATGGAATGAATCCTATTTTCCAAGAGATCAATCATTAAAGTATCTCTCACTTTCTCCAAAATAGTTCCTCTACACCAGGTATGCAACTTTTTAAGTGCACAAATCAAAGTGAACAATGAAAGGAGTGTCAAAAAATTTAATAGTTTTTTATGTGTCACATTCTTGCTACATTTACTGTGGGAAAGGAAGAGGTCAACAAATGTCATGTGGTGTGGTGACATCATTTTTTGCCTTTGTAAATTATTTGAACAATCTTTCATAGTGTGAGGGATCACCAAGATGTTATTCACTTGGGCTCCATGCTACTTCCTGCTTCCAATGACAATTGAATGATTTAAAAAAAAGACCTAACCACTAATTGACATCATTGGGTACACCTTTGTTCTCATATCAAAAGCATCAAATTAGGTCAGGTGTGGTGATAATGTGAATTTGCAGTCAATAGAATTTCATAAGGAATTTAACATACACAACCAAATGATACAAAAATAAGTCAATCTATTGTACTGTATTCAATATTAGAAGAAATTGAGACTGCCACCTTCACAAATATCACAGATATATGGAGATGAACCTTGAGAATTGTGACTCAGGTGCGAACAACAAAAAAATTAAACATTGTGTTGAAGGAAAACAACTAAACAACCTTTGGATGCAAGATTGAGCTTAACTTGTTCTCAGCATTGCAAGTCCAATGCATCACCCTTTGCAAAAGCCAAAAAATATATTTCAATATCTCAATCATTTTTTAAACATCATCAAGTAGTGATAATCTTTAATAACATTATGTTTGACATTTGGAAAAACTTGCCCAATGGCACACAACTGCCCCCCTAGCTGAATATCATGCCCTCACAAATTAGCTAGCATTAAATACTTATGAATTAACTACTCCCCAATCCCAATTTTCAACATTGTTATGTAAGTCTCATAATGAACTTGAAATCATTTGGAATCATCATAATTGTGTTTGAAATGCCCCACTCCTTATGTGAGCATGTCCTAGAAAATCACAACATATCCATTAGCACAACTTTTTGAAAATACATTGCATGATCTTATAGGGTTTTAGCACAAACTTGTGGGCCATCCAAATCCATAACTAAATTCAACTTCTTCTTAATTGCACTAAGCAACATTGATTCTTTCCCATATAATAATTGACATGGACTATATCATGCAAGGTATGTTTATCTATCTATTAAATTGATATCCAAGGGAGAAACCATACTTGTAAAACCCACATTTCATGGTTTGAACAACCATTTAACTAGACCATCTATTTCAAGATGTTATCGAAAGGCGGTACAATGGTCAATTAAAACTCAAACACAAAGTTTTCCAAAAGCCCCAAGAAATTCCCAACCTTGGTCGATCAAAACTTTTACATGAACTCCAAACCTAACCAAAACTCAATCTAAGAAAGATATTATTGCTAGTTCAAACCAATTTTGTGGGGGCCACAAGCTCAATCCACTTGCTAAAATGTTCCACAGTCACAAAAACACATTTGGCACCTCATGATACAGTTGCTAATGGGCATGCAAAATCTAAGCTCCATTAACTAGTAACCTAATCCCATAATGGGCAAAGGCCAATTGTGGTGATAATGTGTTAAAGTTTGACTTCACTTGATCACATGCTTCACACCTACCCACATGAATACCAACTTGTTGGTACATGTATGCCCACCAATATTGATTCCACAACATTGAATGGGTATGTTGCACACCAAAGTAAGTTAATTTTTAATGCACATATACACCTAATGAATTATAAGAATTGATCCAAACTTGGGACCATTTTTCTTATCCCATCAATGTGATATAACAAGCCTCCTCCCAATGGAGCCTAGTCATTCTATGTGCATTATCCAATCTCACTTTTGGGAAGTGGCATTAGTGGGATATGTCATATGTCTAAGGCTAAGCCATGAGGCACCTAGGTTAGAGCTAGCTAGACCATGCCTAAACCTTTGGTACATGCCATGTGTGCAAGTATCTAGTATTTCATGAAATAATTATTTGATAATTAATTAATTCATTCATTCATAATCAAATTAATCAATAAATTTTTTAATGTATTTAATTTAAAATAAAACTTTTAAAATTCTAGTGATCAACTAATTAAATAAAAAAGAATTAGGTTTTTAATTGACTATCTAACAAAATAAATTATTAACTAATTGGCAATTCTTGAATATTAACTATAAATTATTAAATTTCTAACTTTTTAAATTAGTTTGTAGATAATAAATTAATTTGAATTAATAATTATATTAAATAAATAATTAACTCATGAATAGTTAATTATTTTAATATTTAATTATTAATTAATTAATACTTATTAGTTATTAACCATAATTATATAGCTGGAGTAATCCAACTTATAAACAAAATGAGGCTTGATTTTTAATGGCCAACTTTCAACATATGTTGGTAAATGACAATGAACCATTTGTCTTCCCATCACAAGCCCAACAAATTTTCTATTTCGATGATTCTTCCAACCCATGGTGGAAGGTTATATTACATAAGGAGCCATGGAGCAAATGCGTGTTTTTAACACCTATAGGAAGTACATTAGTACAAATGAGTGTGGAAGTGTGTTGGATGCACAAGGGGCAATGCCAAATGCACCAACCATTCTAAGTAATGTTGGTGCAATACTCATTTTTAAGGAGGAATCACTATTACTCAATGAATCAAGGCAATTTAGCCTTGAAAGACAATCCCAAGGAAAAAATTCTAAGATGCAGACGTTTGTTTTAATAAGCAAGGACATGTCAATTTAATGTTCCACACTTTTTAACCATTCTAATACCATGCCTAATGACTTTAAATGAAGATGTTTGTGTTTTCCCACTTCTAATGTTCTGTCACATTTAGACACTTTGAAACATAAAATTTTCCAACAAACTTAAGGTTTCTAATGGCAAGGTGTAATGTAATGAAAGTTATTAACTTCAAGATTAAGGGGTTTTGAAATTATCAAAGTTGAAAACTAGTCACAACAAAGTTGTAAAAAAGCCACAATTAAGTTGAACTTAAAGTCAAATCAAAGTTAAAATATAGTCGAAAACATAGACATTATTTCATCCATCCATAAACAACGTTAATTAAGATAGTGAAATGGTCGACATGATAGAGCTTAACAAATTTTTAAAGTGGATCTTTCCACTATAACTTGGTTATGAATTTATTAATTAAAAATAAAACTCAATGGTCAATTAGCAACGATGGTCAACACCGTACATTTACTAACCTGGTTGAAAAGTTAATTAAATTGGGGTGTGAAATGAGCCATGTGGAATTTGTTGAAACAAATATAATTATGTAGTCAAAGGCAAGTTGAGGTTGACGTGCAATTGAAAAATGGTTGGTTAAAAAATGACCTTTTTCTTTTAGTGTCCATTTGACATGGCTTCATACATGATGGCCAATTACAGGCATGCCCATGTGCGCTTTTAGGGTTAATGTACAATTTTAGATGATTATACGTTATTAGGCACTTAGGGTTTTTGTTTGTTAGCAGTTGTATAAAAGGCTAAGCCCTTCCTTTCTCTTTTTAGTTTTTCTAAAATTCCTTTGTCAAGATAATTTCCTCCATAATTAGATAGGATTTTTGAATGCTCATGGTGGCCATTGCATGACCATCGTCTACATACATTAAATCTTCTTCTTTCTTTGCAATTCAACTTTTTCTTTCATTCAATTTTAGAAAAACTTTATTCCCTATTGCTTCATGTTGAAAGCGGCAGGTTTATTGTGCTTTTGGAGTTCTTGAGTTCTTGCTATTGGTGTAGTTGTTTCCAGAAGAAGCACAAGTTGTTACTAGTGTTATTAGAGGGAACTTATGTTGTTATAGTTCTACCAACCAACAAAGTAGGTTTCAAACCTCCTCCCCCCTTCTTTTTCTCTTTCTCGCTCTCTTTCTCTTTCTCTCTCTCACGTAGATACAAGAGGAGGCGGTCTTCAAGGAAGGTCTTGAAGTTGTCGAATACAAAAAAAAACAAAAATTTTGTTTCTCCACACAGCGTTGGCCAAGGCTTCAGCGCGCTATCGACCATTGCCGCAACTCCGCGAGCTACAACACGCTACTAACCATTGTTGCAATTCCACGAGTTGCAACACGTTACCGGCCATCGCCACAGCGTAGCAAGTTATCAGCCATCGCTGCAACGTCACGTTGCTCGCCATCGCAGCAACGATAGTCGATTTCTACCCATCCGACATTCTTTAGACTATTGTTGGACTTTCATCCGATGTATGTCAAACTTTCGTCGGACATTCGTCGAACTTCATCGGACGATTCGTTCAAGTTCCGTCCATTCAACTTCCATCCATCTAGAGACTTCCATCCGACGTTCATCGAACTTTCGTCCTACACCTTATCATCCTACGTTCTGTTGTCTTGCGTTTTACTATTTTGCCATCCTGCCTTTTCATTCGACATCTATTTGACTTCCGTTCGACCTTTGTCCGACCTTCGTTAAACATTCATTTGACCTCCGTGCGACATTTGTGTGTCACGGGTCATTCCCAATGATGCACTATATTCTTCAAACTGTACGTTGTGTTAAAATTTTATAGCTAATGTTGTGTACTATCACAAAATTTTAAGGCATGGAACAACACCATGTCTTTGGATGATGAGAGCATTACTGCTCAACCAAAGCCCAGGTATCAGCTACGAAGTAACACATAATCTTTTGAGTCGATTTCTTCAAATTCACGATTTTCACGACGGTACCATCAAGTGTCTACATCACCACCGTCATCAAGTACAACTTCTACCAAAATTTCAGGTTCAGGTTACACTACATCAATGGTACATGAAAGTCCATTTGAAGGGGCTCATCAATGGGGTACGCCTGTTGCTGCACTTACTTTCACACCATCATTATATATTTCGTTGCAAGTTATGACCTCAACACCCATATAAACCATGGAGGTTAGCAAATCTTTTGGGAGAATTGAAAAGTTCAACGGAAGGCCAAGTATTAGTTCTTTGAGGGAGTTCAAGGCAACTTTCTCAATTATGGTTTATGAATTAGAGCTCAAGTATGGCGCTAATTACACCAAGGCATTTACATTCAAACAATTGGCTCGTTATGTGCACGATGAGGCATTAGATGTCTACGAGCAACAGTCTGCAAGGATTTTGGGCGTCACCTAAATTCCCAATCCAGCTTATGCCATAGCCATCGCCACCGCCTCTCAAGCTACATTGCAAGCTACAATTGCACATCATGGGACTGTGCCCAATAATCCAGACCTAGTACCTACCTCAGTAAACCTTTCTCCTCAACAACTCATTGCTATTATCGCAAAAATTCCTCCCACCACCGATGCGCCAGCTTTTGTTGATTTAGTGGGGGAATTCTTTCGAGTTCTTGAGTTGGAATTTCTAGTCAAAAGTTCTGAAAATTTTTTATAGCTCGCCACCTTGTTTCAGCAGAAGGATGAAACCTTTAAAATGTTCTACATGATTCTTCTCAAACTCAAAGAGAATACCCAGAGCAACACAAACCTAGAAGCTGCTCATCGGTATCTTCGTTTGTTGGAAGGTACTCCAACACTCCATGCTTAGGTTTTGCAACGGGTTTTTGTAGAATTTGGAGACTTGTACACTTTGTTGGATGTGTACAACATTTCCAAAAAGCTGGAACTAACTCATGCACACTATGAGGCCTCCATCACATTCAAGGCCTCAGCCTACACCAACTGCACCAACTAGATCATCACATTCTTCTTCAAGGACTAAAGCGGTGCATTTGGCTACACCCATCCTACCTTCTTGCAACTACTGTGGCAATCCTACCCACAAAGCTAGTGAGTGCAACATTCCTTCCAAGGATCTCTTTTGTGATTATTGTGGGAAAGAGGGACATCAGGAATCTGTTTGTTTTGCCAAGTTCCCGGAACGGAAGCAATTTCGATTACCATAGCAAAATTTATCAACATCTTCCGTTGTCCCTCAACCAAAAGCCAAGGCACCTCAGCCTTCCACTCAGGTTTTGCCCACCAAGGGTAATTCCAATAAGAATGCTAAGAAGAAGGAACACAATGCTAACAAGAGGGAGGTGCTTCAAGCCCATGCAATTCAAATTCAGATTATACAAAATGAACTCGAATCATTAAGGGCCCAACTTGCTAATCTAAAAAACAAGTCCTCCCAACCAACTAGTCATGCCCAACCTATACAAGGTTTAGGATCACAAGAGGGACCTCTTAGGTCGTTTTATGGCCTCCCACACGATGCCATGGTTGGGGAGTATGTTCTTTCCACTACGCACAATTCTAGTCTCACACCAAAATTTGCTACTTCTTTTTACCCTTCCTATGTCGCGACACAAGAGGCTAGCATGGCACCCAGAGTTTTTGCCACTAGTCAGGTAATTTAGACTAATGGACTCGCATTTGGTTCAAGCCCTATTACTAAGGCTAGAGGAGCTCGAGTAGTCATGCCATAATCTTTTCGTCCTCTCAACACAGAAGAAAAATGCACCTTGTTGGCAAGGGGGGACTAGACTACTACACCACAAGGTGTTAGGGCATCAAATTCTTGTGTCCCAAGAGTACTTTTACATCTGGAAAACACACAATTTTCCATTGATCAGCTTATGGAATGCTAACTTCAAATGCATGAAATGTCGTAAAAGCTTGTGAGTACACCACTGTTTAGTTTTCAAGATTTGAAGCTAAGCATTAGGGACATAATTACAGTACTAGAGGATACCCTGAACACTACATCAAGTCTTACCAATCCCTGATCCACATGCTACAGAGGTCCCATCCAACACCTTGGAGAGATATTCGATTGGCTCACGTGTTGCAGATGGCATTCGTAATATGGTCATTAGTTCTAGCATGGCTAAACTAGTGGGCTTTCCTACCTCTGATTCTACATTCACATATCAAAAGGGAGTTAAGAACACCTCACTTGTGAATTTATTACTTAGCAA
>Ga0209611_10007083_pt1 | contig 18066 bp, 9 predicted proteins | sample S1TSphgellanicum_3_FD_187693 | JGI IMG/M metagenome (GOLD analysis project Ga0209611, IMG submission 187693) | Host-associated microbial communities from peat moss isolated from Minnesota, USA - S1T2_Fc - Sphagnum magellanicum MG (SPAdes) (version 2) | ecosystem: Host-associated > Plants > Peat...
TTATTAAATATTCATCCATACAATGGGTTACTCAAGGGAAAAGGCTAGTTTATAAAAACAATGATGACTTTCATATGCGAACATGATTATGATTAATCGCATAATGATGGAATTTTCAATATTGATGGATAGCGTCCCACCAAACAAATTTGTACAAACAAATGGGGTAAAATATCAGCACAAGGTGCAAGCAAGATAGTTTGTACTTACTTGTTACCTTGTTTTCTACTTGTAATGTAAAAAAACAATTTTCCAAACTTCTAACCTTCCTCTAACATCTCAAATCAAATGGAGCCTCTAGATTTATTCATAAGCCCTTCTTGCTTCCTTTTAGCTTTTCAAAAAAAATGAACCATATCATTTGGATTTGGAAAAGTACCCAAAAGTATTCCCAAAAATTGTGTTTATTTTTTAGGGTTGGGGATGAATTTAGTTATGAAAAAAAATTCCATTGAAAAAATTATATATATTAGAATGTTCACCACATCAATATTCAGGGCTAGGTAAAAAGGAACAATTGTTTGCAAAAAACATTCATATACCTTTAAATACTTGAAATCTAAATTTCAAACTACTTAAAACTAAAACTTCAATTCAAATAATTTCAAGTGCATTGGAAAAACATAATTATATCAATTTAGCTTTTGGAACCAATGCCAATAATAATTAACAAAAAATATACCAAAAAAATTGATATTATTTTCACAAATTCATTTACTTTTTGTACCTTTTACTTGGAGACCCCCAATTTTTGTATACCAAAGCTACTTTTTGGGCTACTTTATCATGTTTTCACCCCACAACCTTATGTGAGACAAACATTTCAAAGGAAGAGGAACAATGCTATGATGATTATGAGGACACCAATGATGATGGTGAAGAGGCACCAAATGATAATGACTATCATGAATCGCGACCCCAAAATATTAATCCTACAATTGGTCATGGTTCCATGTCTAATGTCATTAAGGCATTACAATCTAACATCATTTAAGAGGGTCAACCCCTAAAGAATACACAAAAAATTGTTAATATTCCCATCCATACAAAGGTTTACAACTCTTATATAAATTGTATGTTTTTGTGTAAATGAATTTGTTGCCATTTGATTTTGGACCTTATTTGGTGTTTATCATAATTTCACCAAATATTTGAACTATTCATTTTATCAATGCAATTAAGATTTAGAATGTGGTCCAACCAAATATTGTTGAACATATGGCATATGCAAAAGTGTATATTGTAAAAAAATATTTTGTGTGCAATTATGCATTTTCTAATCACATGTCATCTAAAAGTTCTAAGCACATGAAAAAAATCGAATTTTATTTTATTATGTACAAGTTATCACAACCATTACATCAATTGGGGAAATGTTTTTTTACCCATTGTGCACCATTCATAAATATGACAATGAGAATTAACATATTTTTGTTTATGGGTTGGAGATGTTATGTACATATGATGTGCCTAATACCTATGTTAATTCCTCCTCACCCTAAACATAGGAATCTTTAGGTCTTTTACTATTACTTTCCCCAAATTGTGTTTGAAAAGTTGGTTGAGATTGTTGCAATGATGGACCTTGTTGCCCAATGTTTAGCCCATGCAAAATTGCATTCAACCCAAAAAGATTATTTATCTCATCAATCACGGCAACCATGTACAATGATACTTCAACTAAAAATGTAAATGTTGCTTCATCCTTCAAATGTTGGGAATAGTTGGTCTCTTGGACTAAAAGGTCACCTAATACTTCATCCAAAAGGTTGCATAGACTATGCACCTACTTGACCTCATCATCCATGGAGGTGTACCAAATTCCACATGGGTGTGGACCAAATTCAAATTTGTTGGTCCTTGGGTTAAACCACCTTTAAAATATTTGGTAAAACCATCCATATCTCACATCACTAGATGTAGGGTATAACGCCTCACATGTCCTTTGAATTTGGGATTCATCAACTACTAATTGTTGTATTGACTCCCAAATGCAATAATTGACATGCCCACTTGCCAAATCATCATATCTCTACATCCCATGCTTGAGGTTGATTGGATGTGTAATATTGATTATATTCCCAATGTTTTGGCATGGTAACTTGAAGGTTAAATTGTGAACATGAATGATGATGGAACATGGCCCTAGATTGTGGACATTTCTTCCTTGCCACCATCAACATTATTAAGCATTGTGGATCGTATATGTGTTAACAAGTGCCTAACTACCATGCTCCTTTTGGTCCATATGGGTTGAAACAATTGATCCCCACTTTTAGTGAATGGTTGAGGTGAAGGACAAAGGAGTTCCCCTATTTTTTCAAAAGTGCTAGTGAGATATTCCCATTCAATCTTAAGGTGCATTGGCCAATCTACATTTTTGATATCCTACATCTTTGGTAAGTTATCTGAAAAAAATTTAAATATCCTCAACCATGATGTTAAATAATGTGATCAAAATTTCTTGTCTTCAAAAAAAAATTCTATTTGAATGCACATTAACTCCACCTCCATTGTGTAGCCCAAGATACACCCAAAATGCATGTTAATTGCATTTTGTTTGAGGCTAGTTGGGCTACTTTGACAAATGTTTCAACATCTTTTTGATATTACTCCTTCATGTCAATCAAAGTTTCAAGGTAGCGTTTGACATCCTCCAAGGAATTGAATCATTCCCTTTCTGCTTCAATTGCCCTTGTCTCTACTTTCAATAATGTTAGTTATTTATAAGCAACTTCATGTTCTAAAACTTCAATCCTTATTTTCATCTTGCATAATTGCTCATGCACCTTGTTACACTCCAACTCCACCTCACATGGTGTGGTTTGCATTGTAGCCAATTCCCCTTGTAATGCATGGAAGGCATGTTCTACAATCTTAGCCCTTAAACTTGCCTCCTTAGAACTTAGAGGTGGTGTATGTGTGTTTGCCCCCTTCATATGCCCCATTTGGTGGGCTCTTGTGTCAAATGGATCATATTATATCATGCCATTTGAACCATAACCTCCAAATTCACCTCCATTTGTTCCTGGGCCCTTGGGTTTTTATTCATGGCCTCATTGTGCTTGAACTTGACAAAGATGTTGGCCCATATGAACAAAGGGGAATTTGCTCCTATGGGCGTTCAAAATTTAATCAATGACTATGGGAATTAGAGTTTAACTATTAATGGTTCCAAAACCATTATCAACATGGGTGTAATCAACCTCAATGGTATCGATTGAAAAGCAATTGGGAGATGTGGTGGAATCATTTGTGCTCAATACATAGGCACATTGGTCCTTTGATTGCTTGGAATGGTCCTCCAATCAATTTGAACCTCAAACACCACCTCTGCACACACCATTTGTGCCATAATCAAAGGCACCTAATTTTTGACAAAGATTGGGCTCCTTGTCACTGCATGTGCACCTCCAACATGCGTTCCTTCATTTGTGCATTTAGCAACTCATAAATTTGGTAGCATTATTCTTGCAATGAGTTTCATGCTAAACCAATGGCCATTTTTTGTCAATGTGGCACCATTACACATAGTTGGAACACAATGTGTATATCCATGGTTGGGGCATGTTTTGCCATCCATAATCTAACATAGTTGGATCTTTAGAGGCCTCAAGTTTTGCATCATGTCATCTTCCTTTCACCATGTACCCCTTAACCACTATCTTTTGGTCCGCACCATCTACCATCTCACCTTATTAACAATCCATTTGTGTTGATCTACCAAATGTTTAGATCCTCTGTACTTGTGTGAAATCTATAAAGTTGGGATCTTCCAAATTCACTTAGGGTTATTAAGGTTCATTAATAATGTAGTAAAGGTCAAGGTCCTCCAAGGGTTCAACAATGATGTCTAACACACAATTGTTTTCACAAATGGCATTGTGAACTTCACCACCTTCCAAAAAGGTCCCATTTTCTTCCACATGTATGCCACCAATTGCTAGAAGTAAACAGAGTCCTCACACATCAAAAAAATAAAATACTAACAATGATCAAAGTATTGGATCCACCCATTTGAAACAAAATAGGTGTGGGCTCAAACCACTTTCAATCACACCAAATTGCCTTACACATGCAAATTTCATCATTGGGCCTCAATGATTGGCCACGATGATTGGAATGAAACAATTGCCATTTGTGGCTAGGACATATCAATAATAGCATGACGGTGACCAAATTACATTTGATTGCCCTCTACTACCAATCAAACCTAGTGGTGATTGAAATATATTTTGGTCGCCGTCTTGAACCTTAAATCAACATCACAACAACTTAAATGAATTTTGGTTGCCATCCTAAAACATAAACAACCTTGAAGGTGATCGAATTGATTTTGGTTGCCATCTTGAATGTTAATCACATTTCAAGGTAATTGAAATGGTTTTTGGTCACCATCCTAAACCTTAAACACACATTAAAGCAACCAAAATTGATTTCTATCACCATAGGGCGGTTAGAATGACCCATATTCATTTCAATTGTCCAAAGGTGAACAAAATCAATTTCAATCGCCATCTATTGTATATAAGGGTTTTGAAAACACGTTTTGGGAACTTTCTTTTTTAATGTGTATAATTCATATTGTCTTTTGACAATCAATGTGATACACTTGGAAAAAAATGTTTGGCCCTCGCAACAATTACAGTTGTCCTTGTGCTTTAGGCCATTATGAAAAATCCTATCCGTCAATACCATAATGCCCTACAATTAGAGCTCCAAAATAACTAATATATAAACTACACTCTAACTAAAGCATGGAAATATGAGCAAATAATAAATAAAATGTCATGTTGAAAAATCAAGGATTTGTATAGTAGTTACAACTTAATTGCAAATGGGACACCTACACAATGTAATGTACACATCATATATATAAATGTAATCAATCATGTTTTATTTTTTGCCAAGTTGCATTTTAATTGTGCGTGGCAATTACATTACAACTCATGTACGACATTGACACATACATTATGCCATGTGTACACATTTCCACTGCCATTAAATATGACACTTGCAACTAGTTGTTGATTATGATTCCCATTGATATAACTAGTTATGCCACTATGTTGTCACTATGTTATGACTATTAAATTTTATTTTTCCACTATTTTGTGACTATTTTTCAATTATTAATAAGAAAATAACTTTTTAAAATCGTATTTAATCCTTAATAATTAATAATTAAATTAATTTTTAAAAATTATTAACTATTACATATTAAGTAATAACTAATATAAGTTAATCAATCTAATTTAGACAATTAATTTGTTAATTGATTCAAATTATTCAAATAACTAATTATTTGATAATTAATTATCTAAAGTAGTTAACTCAAAAATTAGATGAATTAAACTTATTAACTCATTAATTAATCGAATTAATTAATTAAATTTTTGAAATTCAAATAATAAATGATTAATTATCTGAATCCAAATAATTAATTATTTGACAATAGATTATGTAAAGAATGTGTTTTTTCTTGTGTGCTCGCATTAAAAAATATGTGTCAATTTGGAATGAAGTAAAAAAAACTCAACCTTAAATACAAAACATAAAATCTTTAAAATATATTTACATGGTTGTTTTTTAGTTCACCTACCTTTTTACCTTCCTACCTATTTGACTATTTAGGTAAGTGTTCAAGTAGTTGGTCTTACTTTTTTACTCACCCATCTAAATATGTATATAGGTATGTAGTGTAGGTAAGTATGTAACTTAAGTGTGTCCTACCAACCTAATTTTAATTATATGCTTATGCCTATGTATTGACCTACCTAGTTACATAATTAGATATTTATTTTTGTTTTATTTTGAAAATTCAAATAATATGCCATGTGGCAACTTTTAATTGTGCCTCATGTCATAATTTAAAGCCATATAAAATGAACTATCATAATGAATGGTGGAGACAAATTTTTTTTTAATTCACCAAAAATCCCCATAGTGCCATGTGTCATATTTTGATGGATCATTGAAATGTAACATCAATATGAAGTTAACATGGTAGTTGCAAACTAGTTGCATTAGAGTTGCATAGTAGTTGTCTTTACATAGTTATAATTGAATTACACGAATTGCATATGTATACGATTTCACATATGGTGTGTTGCATCCATTACAATTCATGCAACTTATCCAATAACACTTATGCATGTAAAAATATGCTAAGTTGCAATGAGTTGCAAAAGGCCATTGCAACTCAAAAACCCAATTGCAAGGCTAGTTACAAATCACTTTATTTTCTCATAATGGGCACAACTAACCATATCAAATAATCAAGATGAAGGCATGAGATGAAACTAAACCAAACTAAACATCAAACCTAATCATAATCACAATTGGGACAATGACACCATGATTACATGGGATTACAAAGGAACAAATGTCATGTATTTATGAGGCCAGAAAAAAGGAAAATACCATGTGGATATGGTTCAATTACCAAAGGACTTATTTTACAAAGAAATCCTAGTGACCTTGTATGTTAACAATGAACAAATCATTGGGGGGGGAGGGGGGGGGTGGGGGGGGGCGAGTGTTTGTAGCTTGGGATTACAAGGATGCAGATGTTAAATATCTACCATGTGCGTTTGAAGGCGTATATTTTTAGATGTCATCAATGTGCCAAAAGATTTGTTATACAAAGACATCCTCAAAAAACTTCATATTTATGACACACATGACTACAACAAAATATGACCATTAATAGGAACATTGTCCATGATAGAAGTGCATAATTTTGATTAATTTTTTTTTAAATGCACATTTTTGTAAATAAAAGGTTAGTGATATTCCCCCAAAAATTGATATAAAAAGTTGTACACATTACCCATGATTTTATTTTTTCAATTTTCTTCCTTGAACTTATAAGCATTAGTATTGGTGATTTTCACGTACTTAGGCCACTTTCCAATTTTTGAAAAATGATCACATTCCTTTAAAAAAAACCCAAAAAAAAGGGAAAAAAACCTCTATGGTAGCTAAAGCTAAATATATCGATTTAGTTGTTGTCAAATGGATGTGGTGACCAAAATGGACGAATATTGTGTTCTTTAAATCATCAAACCTTTAAAAAAATTGTCACTAATTACCTTCATTCTTGGCCACCATCAAAGGGTTGTGACCAATTCAATGATCATCAATTGACTACAATTGATTAAATTGCCATTAAACAACTGTGACAATTTTCAATTGCCAATTCTTCAATCTGGCAATGAATGAACATGTGGCCATCCAATGGTGATTAAATAAACATTCAATCATCTGATGGTGATCAAATTGGGTTTAGATTATATGAAGTTTCTCAAAATGAATCATGTTTTCATTTTTTTACCACCTTTTTTCCCCTTTGGATTTTGTGACTTTGGTTACACCCTTACAACCATTGCTTAGAACCTTGGGTGACCTAAGGAGGTTGAAACCTTGGGTACGTGGGGGTTTTTGTTGGTCTTTTTTGCAAAAAAATGGAAAACCTTATTCCTTGACCTTTCAAAACTCTAGTTGTTCATAACAATTAGTGTTTGGAAAACTTTAAGGTTTTTTGGGCATCTCATATTATAATGATGTTATCTAGCCAACCTTCAAGGGGGCAATTTGATAGTAAACCACAAGACCTTTATTTCAAACATTGAGCGATCCACATGGAAGGCTTCTTAGTGTGCCATCATTAACCATGTAGAAGCGAACGACATCAAAAATGTCCAGGGGTGAGAGCATTTCATCAACCCATTCCAAAAAATAATAGAGGCTTGTGTAGATGACTAGGCCTAAACAAATTGCTAAACAATGATTCCAAGAAATTGTCTTGGAGTTTTTCAAGGAGCATATGATGGCTTACTTCAACTTTGCTTTTGTCAACAAGTAAACATGTACAAACATGTCATGGAATTGAAATTTTTAATGGAACTAAATAATTCCCCAAAGTACATCAAGTTACAAAATTCTCCAAGGTTTTTAAAATGGCTTGAATGCAAGGTTAAGGACACAACATCAAATTTAATGCAATGGTTTGACATCTTTTATCCAACAAAGGACAAGTTGGCAAATTAGACTATGGAGGTGGTGGAATTTTGGGATAAGGTGACATGGTGGGCCAAAATTAACAAGAATTCTAGAAGAAGGCATGAGTGGCACCATTGATGGAAGAAAGGGTTCAAAATCTTCTTTCCCAAACAATAAGTTAGGGCATCCTATGGATTTTAAGCATAGTGAACATGCTCCCTTTGTTTGGTATGGACAATCAAGGTGGTCATGGTGTGGTGCATAAGGTGTGGAGTGAAACATTTGATCTCATCCCAAGCACCATTGGATTAACAAGGAAGATACCCAAAACAAATGATGAACAAAAAACATGCAAACAACATTTTGTAAAAGTGTTGGTTTGCCCATGCAAACATCCAAGTGTCATCAAGTCAAAAAACTTCCTCTTATTAACCATTGAAATAAATAAAATTCATAAGTTCAATATACCAAGGCTTAATTATGGACATTTTCCAAAAAAACAAAAAGTAACCCTCATTGAAATATTTTACCATGTTTTCACCCAAGTAGAATGCATTTTCAAGTTAACTATTAAGTGATTCAAAAGTTTGACATGTTATATAAAAATGAGTTTAGTCAGTAAGATAACAATAATGAAATTAATTGATAAATTTAATTTGCACATATTTGAAATTGGAATTAATACACCACCAAATGTATGTTCATTCACTAGTAAAAAAACCCAATTTTGTGACTTGTTTTATGCAACTAAAAGTGTTGTTTGCAATTATTTTGGTCTCATAATAGTTGCAAACAACACTTTTAGTTGCATTAAACAAGTCATAAAATGGGGTCCTTCTACTTATGATTGTAATCTGTTGTGTTTTTTGGTCTTCAATATCGAAGAAGTTACATTCTACTAACTTTGACTTCCAAAACAATATGCAACAAAGGTGAATCATACAGTGGGGGGGGGGGGCGGCAACACATTACTTTTGAACACCATTATAATAAACCAAACAATGTATAATATAATAAAAAGGTATTGAAGTTAATTCAACATCAATTTCTTGTACTACACAACTTGGGAGTAAAATCTTTAGTTAATCAAGAAAAAAAAGTTGAATCCATGCTTGAACAACTTATAACAATGTATAACTAATTTGCAAACACTACTATAATTCATGGTTTTTTTAGTTGGGTTTTTTAGTAAAAAATACCCAAAAATGACAAGCATAAAAAAACCGCCCTATCAATTTAGACAAGTCGATTTGGGACTTACCAATTTGAATGGGTAGTCAATTTGGACCTTGTCAATTTGACTGACAAAGTGATTAACATAGTGATTGATTATTTGACTTGTCGATAATGGACTATTTAACTACATCAAATTTATACTTAAATTATAATTATTATAATTATAATTAATAGGTAGGTAAAAAAAATGCATGTGGGTGCTAGTTTAGCCTACTTAACCTAACCTCACCAAACTACTTTAGTATAACTTACCCTTTAAACATGTACATAAGTTACAAGTATAAGGAATTGAACCCCGAACCTTCACTATGATAAATCAAATCTTTACTTATGGATTACACTATTTGTGAAGTTTTTTTATTTCACATATTTATTTCACATCACCAAACATAATGGCTAAACACAAGTGACAATTAATGGCTAAACTTAATGGCTAATCAAATGGTTAAATTTAATAGCTTAACCTAGTGACTTAATTTAGTGGTTTAACACAATAGTTAAATTTAATGGCTAATCAAATGGTTAAACTTAGTCATTTAACCTAGTGGCTAAACACAATAATTAAATATTAATGAAATATAATGTTTAAATATAATGACTAAACTTTGGCTAAATATAGTGGCTCAATATAGTGGTTAAACATAAAAACAAAAATTTGGTTAAACATAAATTAAACATAATGGTTAAACATGATGGTTAAACCTAAATTAAGCCTAATGGGTAAATCTAATGGCTCAACCCAAGTTATATCTAATGGCTTAAATTTAATGGCCAAATTTAATGGCTCAACTTAAGTTAAACTTAGTGCCAAATCTAGTGGTTAAACACAGTGGCTACACCTAATGCCTAAACCTAATGGTTAAATTTAAATTAAACCTACTAGTTAAACTTTGGATAAACCTAATAGCTAAATCTACTAGCTAAATTTAATGGCTAAACATAATGGCTACACCTAGTGGTTAAACTTAAATTGCTAAATTGGTGGATAGGTAGGGAGGTAGGTAGGTAAATAGGTAGGTTGTATAAAGGTGAAAAAATATAAATAGGTACGTAGGTAAATAGTAGGTGGGTCGGTGGATGGGTGATAAGTAACACAAAAACACATTTTGGGTTTTGTGACTTACCTTTATGCTGTATTAATTAAAAAGGACATTTGTGACTAGTGACTATTGAGTTGTTAAACCCATGTCATTTCACCCATTTAATCACAAAGGACACATAGTTACAAAGCCTAGTTGTCTTATCAACTAGGATTTTTTTTTAAATTTTAATATTGAAATTCCATATCATCATTGATTTTGGTTTGACATGTAAATAACATGCCATGTCAATGTAGTAATTTTACTCAATTAAGAATTACTAAAGACACTTTGATAGATGGATGACATGTGTCAAAAATCTATAAACATATGTTCAATTATGAATCATCAAACATGAATAAAAGTCAACCTACCCTAGTCTAAGTAGCCTAGGTAACTAGCCTAACCAAAAATCAACCTAACTTAAGCTAAGTAGCCTAGGTTAAAAACAAACCTTGATCTCCTAACTTAAATAGCCTATATTAGGTTGATTAACCTAGGTTAGGTGTTAGGTATCATAAGTTGTAAGAATAAGGACTTGAACCCCTCACCTTCACGTTAGGGTTCAAGTCTTCATCCATTGCACTATCACATTTTTTAATATTGAGTCTAATAAACATAAAATTATCAAAATCAAATTCTTTAGCCTCAAATTAAATTAAGCCATCCTAGGTTGACATAGATCAACCACTATGTCAACCTACCTACTACCTACCAACCTAGCCTAGGTTAATTTAGGCTAAACATAAATTAAGTTAGTTTAAACATGGCTAAACACAATTGCTTTAAATTATTTTGGTTAAAAACAATCACATAAGCTAAACACGGCTATTTACACAATTACTTTGGTTGAACATGGTTAAACACGTTCAAATACAATTATTTAAGTTAAGCATGGTTGAATTTTTTTTATGTATAGCTAAATTAATATAATTTATTTTTAGAATATTAATTTGGGTTAAACATGGTTAAACTAATATGAATGAAACCAAACATAATTTTTATGTTAAACATGGTTAAACAATGACAAATTAAGCTAAATTTGAATATTTAAGTTATATTTGACTAAATTTGGAAAAAAATAAGATAATGTTCATTATTGAAATAATACATGGTTAAATCTAGCAAATTTGTGATAAAATAATAAATTATAGTAGGTTATTTAAACTAAATTTGGGTACTAAAATGATTGGTCCTATGCGATTGTAATTGTTTTTTTACTCATTTTTGTTAATTACATGAGCCATAAGGTTGACCACCAATTGTTAAAAACATTTTAAATTGTTTCCTCAATCGTGTTGGACATTATAATTGCATGGGATGAGTTGTAAAAGATATATTTTGGCATTATGAATATTTTTGACCAATCAATAAATGTAATTTTATTGAAATTAATGTCACGAATCATTAAGTTGATTATTAATTATTAAATGTATTTTAAGTTGTTTCCTTAATAATCTTGGACATTATAGTTGCATAGAAGAAAAGTCATAAAAAACATGTTTTGGCATTATGAACACTTTTGACCAATTAATAAATGCAAATTTATTAAAATTACTAACATGAATCATTAGATGATTACTAATTCTGAAATAAATTTTTAGTCATTTCTTAATCATGTTAGACATTATAATTGCATAGGACAAGTCATAAAATACATGTTTTGGCATTATGAACATTTTTGACCAATCAATAAATGTAATTTTATTAAAATTAATAACATGAATCATTAGATGATTACTAATTCTGAAATACATTTTTAGTCATTTCTTAATCATGTTAGACATTATAATTGCATAGGACAAGTCATAAAATACATGTTTTGGCATTATGAACACTTTTGACCAATCAATAAATGTAATTTTATTGAAATTAATGTTCTGAATCGTGAGGTTGACTACTGATCGTAACACCTTGTTGACACATGGCATGCCACATCATCATCATTAGAAATTGAATCATTATTAATCATTATTAGTCACAAAATTAAACAATATTTTAGTCTTTCAAATATATTAATATAAATTCAAAAATATTGATACTATATTTACCAAAAATTTGAACAAGTTGTCATATTGACTATAGTTGCAAAACCATGATGCCACATGGCATCTTAATGTCCTTTGCAACTACATAGTAATTTTTGTGACCAAGTAATTATAAGCATAATTGAATAATAATAATAATAATTTTTTTAACCGATCACAAAACCCAAGATGTGTTGTGTAAATATGTAGTTAATTAGATAAATAGGTGGGTGAGTAGGTAGGGAATATATACATAAGGTGATAGACCATGTTGCATTTGATTAAAGATCATTGGTCATATTGATTAAATGTTTCATTTAACTAGAGACCATTGGTCATTTTGATTAAGGTTGTACAACTTGATAATATATATCTAGTCAAATAAACCATTATAATCAAGTTGATTGGTCAAAAAATATATGTGTCATTCAAGCCCCTTGCCTTTAGTCAAAATGTGCATGTCCATAAATCAAAAATCACAAATTAGCCAAAGTTTGAACCTCTTTAAAAATCATGATTCATAGTTGTGAAAACTTTGAATACAAAACATGAAAGAATTTTTTTGCTTGTTCACATCATCATGAAACAAACTTGAGTAATAGCATTGGATAGATGCAAAACAATGGATTTTGAAGCAATAAAGCTTTCATTATTTAAACATGCTCTAAGAACAAACACACATGTTGCAAATGAAAGAAATGGGAGGCTAGGGATGGATTTTATCTTTGTAAATCAATGGTTCAATTTTTGTAGTTATATAAGGTAAAGTACATTATATATAGTAAGGTGGGGAAATAACTTTCACATTATTTTGGATATGATATACATATGTATTACCCAACATAACAAACATTGGTTCAACCATTTGCTTAATTCTTGGAAGCCTCATTTTAAAATGTGCAAATACCCATTTGGACCTTTTTTTTTTAAACCAATGCATAACTTAGTTCATGTGACACTCCATTGTTATTCTAAAAACAATTTAGGACATTATTGTTGGCTTTTGCAAATATTCTTTAAATGTTTGACCTAGAACATAAATTATTGGAATTATTACTTTGAAAGGTGGTGGATGCATATATGTTTTGGGTCTTCATGGTAGGAGAGTTTACATTTGACTTTGGCATGCAACTTTATCATAATGGATTTTTAAAAATATGTTAACTAAGGTTGAGAGCATCTCCATCCACACCCAATTTGTGGGATTTTACAAATGCTTATAACCACATTCAAAATAATGTGTAATTTATTTTCCCATTTGCACCAATAAGCATGAAAGACTAGGTCCAATGTAGAATAAAGAATTAGTAAATTCCATCACATGGGCAAATCATTGTGATCAACCAATCAAAACCAATCATATTTATTTGTTAGCCATTTTGGATGGGCATATTTTCAAGTCCAAATTTAATTTAACTTTTTTTTAAGCTTGAAATTCATGTAAATTACTATTTACAAATCATCATACTAATGTTAGTGGAGTTATTCTTACCATGGATTCAAGTGAAACATGAACTTTGAAACATCAAAAGTGGGTTGCATACAGAGGCATCTCAATTTAAACATAATAATGGTGTATTTTACCATGATTATGTTCTTTTCCAATTTGAGGATATGATGGTGCTATTGAACTATGCAAAAATCTATCCCAAAACAAGTTTTGGGCATAACTAATTGGGCACATTCAAGATTGGGGTATCACTTTCAAGAATGTTGACTAGTCCAAGATTTTCTAACCATTTGTTTTAATAATTTCATTTGCAATAAGTTCATGATAATCCTAGATTACAAATAAGTAGCCATCTTGTGATGAACTCCATTTTTATTCTATTTTTTGGGTATCAAAAGACATTCATTTTCCCCATATATTGGTTAAATGATGTAGCTCTAAAAAATTACAATTTGACCCCATAGTACTCATGCAAATGCAATAATTGTATTAAAGAAAATCCATCCACACTTGATATGTGGTATTCATCAATGTTTACCACATCCAAAATAGTGTGCTAGTTATTTCCCTACCCCAATTGGTGAACATGAAACATTGGACAATTTTTATGATGAGATAAATTAATTGCCACCCATGGGGTCATCATTGTAATTGGCCAATCAAAGTCAGTCATATTCTTTACTAGCCCTTTTGGAACGCATTGTATCCTATGCATATTTACAAGTCCAAACTCATTTCATGTTATTTAAAGCTTGAACTTCATCCAAATATCTTGTCTAGGCCATTATGTCACAATTTTGCACCAATGCACCCCAAATTCATTTGACAAACATGTTTCAAAATCATGTTGTTGATCATATCACATTGAGCCCATATATGAAAATATGTTTTGTTAGAATTGTAAACTACAACTACATTCTTATATGTTTTCACACAACTCCAAGCACTAAAAACAAAAATTATGTTGATATTCATTAGAATTGCCTCCCAAATAGAATTACATTCTTGGAAGTCTTGAAGGACTTCTAGTAACAAAATGGTGTTATGTTCAAGATTCATATTCATGTTTTGCACAAATTGTGCTAAAAGAATCAATGTTGATTCCTTTTCAAAAAGAGAGAAGACATTGACTTGAGCTTGCAACAAACAAAACTTATTTGATGACTAATTAAGCTTGTAATGTAAACGAATGCATAGTTGTAAAAAATTAAATTTTTTTTGTAAATTATTATTTTTCCATCATCACTTTCATCTTGAAAGATAAATTGAATATTTTAATTAGCTTTCATAATTTTTTCCCTAATCAACTAGAGATATACTAATATATATTATATGTTTTTCTTTTGTATATTTCAACTCCTAGTTAAAGGTTAATGACATAACAATGATCAAACCAAAAGTTGGGATAAACACACATTACGATTATAAATGTTTTTTTAAAGCATGGATGTAGTTGCTTTAGCACGAGGATTACAAGGGTCATGATCACACATTTCTTCCAAAAAATTTATAATTGAAATATTCATTAGTAAATGAGTGTTTTTTGGTATTTATGGTCAGGTATCTGATGGGATTTGCCCATATTATAACAACCTAATGAGGAGGTGGTGCATGTTGGAAACCCACAACTTGGTGTGATGGAAAAAAGATTCTCCATGCATTTTGGTTTTTGTAACTTTGGTTTTTTATCATCCCTTTTGTTTGGTTGCATGTATAACAATGTCTCCTTCCTTCTAGAGCCAAAACTTTACAATGGAGACAAAAATGAAAACAAAATTAGCATTTGATTATATACTATGTTCAAGAAGGATGCGTAACAAAAAAAAAATGTAAACACAAAATTAAGCAAGCCAAAACACGTGGTTGAAATTTGGCTTCAACTTTCAATAATTAAACTACACCATGGTTTAATTACAAATTAAACTTGGCATATTCATCTCACCCATTATGTAGCAAATTGATATCAACCCAAACACAAGAACTTTAAATGTTTTAATATCTTTTAATGTCTAAGCAAAAATCATTCACAAAGCTCCAAACTTTTAAAAACTAATTATGACATCACCTACTTATAAATATTATTATACTATGGATTAATTAGGGCTTAATCTTGGAAGAATCATGTCACCCATTTTGTAGTGACTTAATTAATTTACTCAATCTTTGGTTTGAATCATTAGTGATTCAATGTAATTCCCACAACAACAATAATCAAGGAATCTCCATTGGAAAATCTTGAACTTAATTGCAATGGCTCAAGAATGGCAAGTTCATCAATGTGGAACAAAACCGTATATTCAAACCCTAGCAAAACCAAAGCTTTGAATACAACTAGATGCAAAAATTGTCATAACAAAGCCAATATTTGAAATACAACCATGCATTTTTTTTGCAAAGTTGTGAAGGGTTAAAAGGTGGAGGTGGCACCGATATTCAAGGATTCAAAAAATTCATGTTCAACATTGCATATCAAACATTTAATTTTGAATCAAACATTGCATTTTTACATTTGAGTCCTATTTGTTGGTTTTCCAAAATGATGAAATTGACCTATAAATGTAACAATAGAATTTGTTTCATAATAAACACATAAATGATCATGCACAAAAAACTCAAAGATAGAAAAGCTTCTTCCATAGCTTTTTCTTCCCATGAATTGTTTTTTGGTAAATTCGTAATCGATACAATTTTGTCTAAACAATTTGGTACACATATTCACTACATTTTTTATGTGCACGATTTGGTAGACATAACTGCCCACATTTTGTTTGTGTACACAATTTGGTAGACACAATTTGCTCCACCTTTTGTTTGTTTGTTTGATTTTATGGACAAAAAAATTGCCCACAATTTGTTTATTTGTGTAATTTAGCAAACACAAATTACTCACATTCCATGTGTGCAATATGGTAAACAAAATTGGTCCACTAATTAACTCTTCACAAATAGCATTTTAGAGTATTGAGAATGGCCATTATCAAGAGCCCATTTATGAACTGAAGGCAAGACAAGCTTGTATGCCTCTAACGAATGTTTGTGCATACACAATGGAACCTCATGCAATGGAACCACAACCTCTTTGGGTGTTGTTCTTCTTTGTTGTCTTCTTCTACTTTTGAGCCAAGTTCTTGTTGGCATTGCAGGTAACCTATTAATTTCAACCATTCTAAATCCCATTAGCCATGGTGAAAAATTCTTAGAATTTTGGGGAATTGTGATTGTGACAAAGACCCAAAGGACCTTTAAATATTTGTTCCTAGCAATGAGGACAGGATGAAGACATACATAAACAAAGACACATAAATGTAGATAGATAGACAAAACATTTAAAGTTTTGCGTTTTGTGTAAGAAAATTCCCCATGGCCAAAGTTGTGAGAAAAAAAGGGTGGCGTACTTGTTGTTGGCACGTTTCTTATAAGGAGGTGGTTCACCATACTTGTTCAAAGAGTTCTTGGGTGAAAGCTCAGGGAGCATCATGTGATGACTTTTTGTTCCTTTCATCAATTTTGTGCCTTTCAAAACAACCTGAGTGAATGATGACTTTGTAATTAGTGATCCTAAAAACGTTCAATAACTAAAGGGAGTTGGAAAGTAATAATGGGTGGATGTTCTTTTCAACTCCTCCCACAAGAATCACTTTTTCAATGTAAATAAAATTCAAGAATAAGATCAATGATGTGCATGAATGGAAAAAAACAAAAACAAACACCTTAGGAGTGTGCATTCTATGGTTGTTACTTCGAAAATTGGAAGCAAGGGTTGGACCAATGCGAGCCTTGGGTGATAATATGGAAAGACTACAATTGTTCTTGATGGGAGGAAGAACATGTATAGAAGAGTGATCAATATCCTCATTGTTGTTGTTTTCCCTTTGTGTAGGCTTGATTTCTTGAGCTAGATGTGTTGACATTGCTGATCCCACCGAAGTGAGTGTGGTTGGGCTTTCAACACCTACAAAGTTTGACAAAGGGGTCGTTGAACTTGCATCTCTTGCCACCACCTCTTTTTCTTCCTACAATCCATTATCTCACAAATGATTTTCAAACATTTTATAATCAAGTTTGTGAAGACATAAATAACTTTGATATCCTAACCCTTGTTGATGAAAAATGGCCATAGCAAAAAATATTAAGATCATTTTCTTCATTTGCAACAACACAAAATTCGAACTTGATGGATTCTTCTTGTTATTGTTGAAGAAAAAGAAAAATGGTGATCATTTTTGTTATTAAAGAGGAAAATGATGGGGACTTGAACAAGGTTTCATGT
>Ga0209611_10007084_pt1 | contig 18065 bp, 15 predicted proteins | sample S1TSphgellanicum_3_FD_187693 | JGI IMG/M metagenome (GOLD analysis project Ga0209611, IMG submission 187693) | Host-associated microbial communities from peat moss isolated from Minnesota, USA - S1T2_Fc - Sphagnum magellanicum MG (SPAdes) (version 2) | ecosystem: Host-associated > Plants > Peat...
AAATGCGTTCAATTAGAAGAACATGTTGAACTGTTGCTGTAGAGATGATATAGTAAATAATGGAGGAATGGGTGTGAGAGTTTTGTGGCCACCCACCTGTGGTGGTGCTGCTCATGCAAGCTTTCCAAGTGAAAAATCCAAGTCTTCCACAGCTTTATGAGAGCGAGTAAGTAACAGACGGGAGGAGAGCTCTAGCGATGGCGGTAGTGAACTTCCTAAGTAGCTCCGGAAACGTAGGACGACGCTGGTCATAAACAATAGAGAAACGCCATATTGCACCACAGAGAAATATAGAGCTTTTCCCGCTAGAGCTTTCAAGATTTCCTCTTGACCGAAACCGGGTACCTAATGGAAGACTCTAAACTTGCCAAGGGTCTTAAATGCAGCCCGCACCAAAAGCCACAGCCCTGAACCCTAAACCTGGGCAGGGGTTAGAGTTTTAGGGCAGGGATTTGGATTTAGGGCAGGGGTTAGGGTTCACGGACTGGGGAGAGATGTAATGACTTCTTTCACAACTCTAAAGTGTACCTAAGTTCAGCTGCTTCGGGTTTTAGGCATATCTCTAAGGCCTCTGCAAGTAAGCAGGTAGGTATTTTTCACATGGTATTGAAAGGACCTACCTGTTGAAGTTACCTTCGAGGCCTTGCTAGGGAGTGGAACATCGTCAGATGTTTGTGGATTTTGAGTATCGTCAATGGAGCATTGAGAAGTGTCAATGGAACAATTTGGAATGTTGATGGAATAGTCAAGAATGTTGATGGAGCTTTGATGAGCATCGGCGATCCATTTAGGAATGCATCAATGAAACTTTTAGGAGCATATGCATACATTATAGGGCATCGTCATTTGGTCATTCATAGATTTTAGTGGTGCTAAAGACTTACATTTTGGAGGTTGTTTAGGGGTGTGAGACAAAAGGTTCCGTTTCAATCTCCCTTTAGTTTGTTTGACTCCTACTCATCCAATTAGGGCATCTTGAGCTTTTAGGTCAGCCATACTTTAAGTGCATGTTGAAAGTATGAGTTGAACACCCCCCCAACACAATACCCCCATGTTCCTATTGTGGAACCTTGTTTATGCACCTTGATTTGGCACACCATCAAAGGCACTGTCATCCTTTTTAGGTAGCTCCTCAAGGGGCAAGGATGGTTCCCCATCCCTCAAGGCCCCATGCCCCCCAACAACTTGGGCATGTATTTCAAGTTTAAATTCCCTTGGAGCTTTTTTATTGGGGTTCCCTAGGCTTCAATTATATTATCGAATCCAAGTTGTCTTTAGGCGAAAGGTGCAACTAACATTCAAATTTCCTTTGGATCACATAATGTTATTATTTGGCATTTTTTTCTACCTTTCTTCTAGTGGTGCCTTCTTTTGCATGTTTGAAAAGGGAAGGTTGGGCATAGGGAAACTAAGATTCGATTACAAAGGTTCCTTATTAATGATTGGGAAGAACTTCAAACGAAACATTTGTTGCGTGCACAAGCCCTAGCAACTACTTTACCTTTGGTCCCTTCCTATTCAAATCATGTCCTCCCCTTGGAATCTTCATCCCTTTTCTCCCACTTGAAGCCCCATTGTCTTCGTCAAAGTCTAGCCCTAAGGGGAGCAAGGGAATATGCTTGTGATGAAAGGGCCTTTTCCCCTTGGCGCCAGTTTTGACCTTTCCAAAAACCATTATTACTTTGTAGGCTTTTCATCTTTTAAATTCATCCTTGCCATGTTTAGATTCTTTGATGGAATTCCAACCAAGAACAAATTTAGTTTTTCTTTGAACATGTTCAGGTCGACATTCATCCATTCAACCCACCTTTCGACTTGAAAGCCTTCAAGCATAATATTCGAACATTTTTGAAATTTATTTTACCCAAAAGATTTAGTTAGTGGTTTTTCCCAATTATTCTTGATGTGTTTTAATGTTGTTGTAAGGTGTATCCCCAAGAGTATAACCAAGGCCCTTGGTGTTGTCAAGCTATTAACTTTGGCCAAGCCTTTTGGTGGCATTCGGCCAATAAACAATAGGCGAGGTTCTTTATCAATCAATGAATAAGACCCTTTTCCTCTAATTTTACAATGCATTTGTCATTCACTTATCCCCCCACTAATTTGGGGTTGCAATCTAAAGAGGTTGTGAAGCAATGATGCACATATTTGAGTAGCCTTAAATGTTCACTCTGATTGGGTGATGTTGTAGGTAGGCATTGTAAATGCCTTTGACATTGTTTCCCATGGGGTTTTATTTTTTTGTTATACCACTATGAAAAATCACTTCCATCGAAATCACACTAACAAATAAAGCTCAAAAAACAACTCATATACAATTATTGAACAATTATCCCTTAGGTATTATAACTATTGTGCAATTATCCCTTAGAAATATCAAATATTAATAAATAGATTGTCACATCAAAAAATTAATTAATTATATTATGACTAGTGTGAACCTGGTGCATAATGCACCTGTCGAGCTTCCCCCCACCCGGTCCAAGGGGTACTAACTGTCACAGAAAACAAAACCCATCAAAGAAAAAAAAAACAAAGGTCCGGGCAATGCTTGGAAACTGCCCGGACAGACAGACAGACACTGTAACTTTAATATATAAGATGGTGCTCTTTCACACTCATTAACAAACACAAATGTAAAATTATGTTTGGAAGTTTTCCCTAAACCAAACACACTTTTTTCAAATTGACTGTTTGATTATAGGTGCCACCTTTGAACACTCAAAAGGGCGCGGATGCCCATTTACCACCTATGCTTTCTACCATGGGGCCATTTGGTGGCATGCCTATGTTTGGTAATGGGCATGCTTACCCTAGTTCCTAACATGAACCAAACATGTATTTGTGTTGAACAATGTTATTGATGCATGCAAAGCACATTGATTGTACAAAAAGTTGTTGGAGGATCAACAAACTTTTCTTGCTCAAAGACAATGTGTAGTCAAGCTCAAATGTATTTGTGTTGAACAATGTAATAAATTCATGCAAAGCACATTGATTGTTAAAAAAGGTTGCTCAAGGATCCATGAACTTGTATTGCTCAAAGACAATGTGTAGTGAAGCTCAAATGTATTTGTGTTGAACAATGTAATAAATTCATGCAAAGCACATTGATTGTAACAAGAAGGTTGCTCAAACACAATTGGATAGTCATGCTTATGAGCTAGAGAGTTGGTGGTGTATAATAGTTGGTGTGTTTTGATATACATAGTTCATCACATTGGTTGCAATTAAGTATTTCATTTATGACCACCTCATGATCATGTTAAACATCAAAACTTGTGTGATATTTTTGTCCCAAGCTTGATTGAATGTGTCCAAATTGAAGAGTATTCCCAACTCAACACAAGGTTGACAAACTGATTGCTAACAATTGACAACAAATTGTCACATTAGCACATGCAGCTCTGTAATGGAATACCATCTGGAATTTCGTTTAGGGTTTTGATTCAGTACCGCGGGGTTCACAGTTTTTTGCTTTTGGACATTCGCCTTTACAAGGTTGGAGAGTTGAGGAATGGAAGAGTTTTTGCCGCTTTCCCTGCAATCCCTTACAAATTGTTATGTTGTAGTAGTTGACAACAGCAGCAACTGCTAAGAACTCAATTCAAGTATAGATCTGTTTTTAGGGTTCATCATCTGAGCATGTGGGCACTGATCATTTGAGCATTCTATGTCATGAATAGAACGGGAATGCTATCAAGGACCAGTTTGCTACTTGTTTCGTAGGAACCCAAGATTAGTTTTCTGTTTGTGAATTCTGAGGCAACGAGAAGAAGAACCCAAAGACGTTTTCGTAGGGGATACTCACTCACTCAATCCCACCAGCTTTAGAACCACGTTCTACAAATTCCCAATGGCATTCAAAGCTTTGTCCCATTTCTCCCTCCTCACTTCTTCCTTTCAATTCTCATATCCTCCTACGGGTCCTAAGATTAGGTTGAAATCTCCATTTCACGTTTCAGAGCTGCTCTTCAAAGTTTCCCTGTCCATGGATCTTCTTTCTCCTTCAAGTCTTTTTTACCAGGTACCCAAAGCATTCTCAATGGATTTGAGCTTCAAATAAATCTTTGCTTTGCTGCAGCACATCTTTGAAGTTTTTGAAATTCTCTTACAAATTTGGGTTATGGGTCAGACGTCATAGCATCAGTTGGTTCTGCATTTTGAGGTTTTTACAGTGTTTTGTGGGTTCAGTGTGCATGGATACTAGGTCTTTACCAGTTGAATGTTTTGGGCTTACTGAAAGCATTCATGCTTGTATGATTGATTGCAGAGTGGAGAAACAGATTACAGCCGGAGGTTTTCTACAGTTCCACATGCATCATCTGCAGCAGATTCTAGTCAGCGTCATGTTGTAATTACTGGAGGCAACACTGGTGTGCATCAGAGCCTCATGTGAATCATCCCATCCAAGGCATTCAGTGTTGTGTGTGTGTGTGTCTCTCTGAGGCTAGAGTTCAGGCAACTTTTCAATTCATAGAAGCTGAGTTTTGTGTTGCAGATGGCTTTCTCAATTGTCTTGTTGCAAATTGCATGTGGCAGGGATAGGGAAGGCCACAGCCACGGAACTGGCAAGGCAGGGCATGGCTGTGACCATTGGTAAGCATCATTTGGCTTTCTCCCAGCTTCATCAGTATGCCCTCATTTGCAAGATACTGATGGTGGTACTGAATGCTTGAGAAACACATAGATTCTTCTTTTGCATTGTCTGATGGTAGTCTGAAATCTTCTGGTAAGTCATTCAGTGAGGAGTACCCAATTTGTATCAAAAACTGGTTTTGAGTGCATTGAAAACTTCTGGGTCTCAAATGTCACAATACTAGTAATGAGTCATTGCCGTGCTCAATGCATCTGGATATGAAAATGAAGAGCTCCATGAGGGGTTTGGGACTTCTGCAAGGAAGCATGTAGGAATAAAGAGAAAGGAGAAGAAGCTGCTGCAGAGATTGTTCGCAACACCAACAACCCTTCAATCAGGTACCACATGAATACTAGGCATAGCAGGTTCACAAGACATATTTCTGTAAGAGTTGAATTCTGAGATGTCAGAGTCTTCTTGCTTGGTTTTGCTGCAACTCTCTTGTGCTCTCTCTCTCTCCATTGATCTTGAAATCTGTGAGCCACTGGTTTATTTACATCCTCCTTGTTTAGCAATGTCATTTGCTGACCTTGGATCACTGATGGGCATCTGGGAAGGGTGATGATTTGTGATCTGGCATCATTAACATCTGTCCAGCAATTTGCAAAAGAGTATTTGGATCAAGGCCTTCCCTTGAATTCACTTGTAAGTGCCCTCTTGAGTACTACTCCTGCTGCTTCCTCTTCTTAAGCTATTTTCCGTGTAAATTCCTTTGGTATCTTGCCCTCCACCATTGACCTTGTACGTACAAGTTTTTTGGCACAAAATTTGGTGATCTTGTAGGTGACAGACCCTTCTTTATGGCAAGGCAGCACCATGAGCAATATCACCCATTACTTTATTTAGTAGAACTAGTGGAATATGCTTTATGTACTGTAACTTGAGTAGTTCACGAGCACTCTTGATATATGGTATGAAATATACTAATGTTGTGTTTTGTGTACAGGTGAATAATGCAGGTGTAATGGCATGTCCACAGCAATACACAGAAGATGGTTTTGAATATCAACTTGGGGTAAGACTGCATTGTCACTGGAAAAGTTTGAAAATCATCTCTTTGTTCAGATCTTGCCAGGATTCAGGCTGTCCATGCTGTTTTAGTTTCTAAGGTTTCTTGGTTAGTAGGTTCAGATTTAGGCAGTATGTGTCTGCTGGCATCTGTCAAAATGTGATAGAATTTTCTGATGAGATTTGACTTATAAGAACTGCACATTTGTTGGATGGATGTGGAACATTGGCAAAGACATAGCTTTATTTTTTCTTTCGTTTTTGGCGAGATTTAAGTCATGATTGTGTTTATCACAAGAGGAATGAACTGGAAGGAGTGAGAGTTTTGTGGTGGATGGGTTTTGTCTGTCCACTGTAGGTGAATCACTTGGGCCACTTTTTGCTAACAGCACTCCTCCTTGATAGACTCAAAACGAGTGCCACACCTGGGTATTCATCTTCCCTTGATTTGCATTATTATATTACCATGTGCTCAATTATCACTGCACAATCATAGACATGTGGGCTGTCTCTTAGTTTAAATTCTGCAAATGAACATCCTGTTCACCTTCCCACTCTAGCTGTTCTTTAGTTATAACCTAGTGTTCTAATTTTTTCATGCAACTTTTCTTGGGAAAACCTGTTTCAATGCACCCTTCAATGGTCTGCAGGTTGAAATCAAGGGTGGTGGTTCTGTCATCTGCTGCAGAACGCATTGGCAACTTAGATTTCAATGACCTCAATTTCAAAGGCCCCCGAGGTACAGACTATTTTGTTGGAATTCTGCACAAACAATTGGTTCCAGAGTTCACAATGCAAAGATGTACTCACAATTGACAACATGCTGAACTGCCAAAGATTTGTTGAAACCTCATATCTTAGTGTGCTGTAGCTTACCAGAGGTGGCTGGCGTATGGGCAATCAAAGCTGGCAAACTGTCTATTCTCACATGAGCTTTCAAGACGCTGTGTATCCTTTGGAATTCCAGTGACATCAAACTGTATGCACCCAGGTGTTGTTGACACAGAGGTTGACCATTCTTCTTCTACTTTGAGTCTTGTAAACTTCAGCCATGGTTTTCACAAAACAGGAATTGTTGCCAAGAATGATGTCTGAAATGTTTTGTGGTCACAGTTGATTCGATACGTGTTTCCTCAAGGGATTAGTTCAAACAAACCTGCAGTATTTCCAGGCATCCGTTCCACAATCATCAAACTTCTGGGACTTAAGGTGATTACATCTTCCCCATCTCTACAGGAAGATCCACTATAATGGAGACAAGTTCAGAGATAACAGTTAGGACATGGTGGTGCAAAAAACCTAAACCAGACTTTTGCCTGTACTGCAGACTCCTGAAGAAGGTGCATCAACTGCAGTGTTCTTGGCATCTGCACCTGAAATGGAGGGTGTGACTGGTAGTTACTATGAAGATAGCCGAAGAAAGAGCCCAAGTGCAAGGGCAGTGGACAGTAGGCTGGCCTACGAGCTGTGGCGAGTTAGTGAAGAACTGACAGGTGCAACTGAAGCTCTAGAACCTCTGCAACTCAGTGTGCTGGCTGCAAATGTACTATCCTAGGATTAGCTATGTCTCATGTGTGCTAGCCGACATCATAACTCAAGTCTTTCCGTTGTCTTCAGAAATCTGACAAAAACTCAGGATGCAGATTTTGTATAATGGGTTCCCTGATTTTTTGGGAAATAATAATTTTTTGATGTACTTATGCACACTCACAGTTGTGAGCTGATAAAGTCAGTGGGGAATATGAGCTGCTGCTGCTATTGATGATGAAGGTGAAGCTCTGACATTTTGTGAGTGACTACTTTCATAAGGTTAATGACCACACTCATTGTTAGTCTTACCTTCCAAAATGTTGTTGTGGAGATTTCTCTGCAATTTCATAAACATATATCTTTGGAGTTGGTTTGGGTTCTACTGACACAAAAGAGACAGCTGCAGGACAAACTATTGTCCACGCACAACCATTGGCATGTTGGATAATTACAGTGTGGAACCTCTTTAATGATGCTAGGTTTTATGTGTACAATGTCATGGAGAGAAACACATGTAGAACTTCTCCATGTGAGCATGGTTTTTATTGGATCTGATTAGGATTCAGGATTGAGAGATATGACCTGAGAGATGACCAGAGCAAAGACATTTCAGATCTGACTGACAGACAAATCCCTAAAAACACAATCTACTTCGATTCTAGCACCTTCTTGGAATCCTTTTGCAAAATGTTTTTGATTCAATCCATCAACATAAGCCTTTCTTTTTCAAAACCCAAACCTTCCAAAACTCTTTCTGAGTGAGTGAGATCAAAGCGGTATGTAAATTTATTACCAAGGATTTGGAAAACTCTTCAATGGGTTTTTTTACCCTTATAAATGACCAATCTTTACACTCTAGTTTTGCTGCATGACTTGGAGAGAGTGCCTAAATTCTAAAGGCTTTTCAAACACCCTTCACGATATGCTATGATCAACAATTACCCTAATTCTGAGGTTGGTTAGGCACTAATGAATTATTTTTGAAATTGCCAAAAATTCCTACCTCCAATGCAAAGGAACTCTCAAGCACACAAGCTTCATTATTTATTATCGCGCCTCATTGTAAAATATCATATATGTAATAGACAAAGCCAACATTACTCAAAGATTTTTCACAAAAATCAAGTGAAAACATGATAAAATAGACAGAAGAAAATATAGGGTGAAAGCATGATAAAGTAAACAAAGAAAACAAAGTGAAAAAGGTGATAAAGTGATATTTTACAAAAAGAAAAAGCATGAGTTTCAAATAAAAAATAAAAAAGCATGAATATAGGAAGGAAGGACAATAAATGATTTAATGCATAAATTGAAAACTTTAATTAGTATGCATCAAAAGTCAATTTCAATGAAGCCAAAAACAAAGTAGAACTATTTTTTACTACAAAAATTGTACCCTGAAGCTATTTCAAGGACTACATTATACACATGGTACCATGAACAAATTCAAAAGTTTCAAAGATTCAAGTACAAATTTTGTACCTAAATTTCACTAATATGTACATGTAAAATCTATTTGTTTGCTAAAATGAAAAATCAACCAACTTCAAATCCACGCTTAAAACTCTAAACCCTAAACATTGATTGTAGGGTTTAGGGAAACTTGAGTATATTATATAGGGTTTAGGGTTTAATGGCGATGGTGTCGATGATGGCGTGCACCATCAGCTGCTGCTGCATATGCATTCTCGGCCTTGCGAAGCTGATTGGCCTCGTGCATCTCATGAAGTGCATAACCTCCCAGTCCCAGAACTCCCGCCTCCGCAGCTTCAGCTTCCCTGTGATGCTTGCGTGCATGTGCGGGATCCATTCTCTCTTCTTGCTTCTCGTGCTGTTGCAATTCAGTTACCAAAAAACCCTTCAAAAGAAGAACAAATCAACAATATGTGCGAGCAACTCCACCGATGCACTGTACAATAAGCCAAATACTGAGCATGGGTGGAGCTGCTCCATGCATGAGTTCATTTCCTTTTTTAATTTCTTCAGTTAATTGCAGCAACTGGGGTTTTTTGCAATCAAATTAGTCATTCAGGAGTTTGTTTAGCACTTGTACTCGATGCATGATCGTGAATCAGCAAGTTCAAAATATCCCAGTTTTTCAATCAGCAAAAGACACGAGACAGAAGAAGAAGAGTATTATTCACATGAGCAAGAGCAGCAGCGCCAATGGCACCCAAGGCAGCTCTGTGTTCGTCCTGTCTGTGTCTGTGCTCCTCAGCCTCTAATCGTTGCATCTGCGCCCGCTCCCCTTGGTACATCCCAGGAGCACCACCATATCCGCTACTCGGGTAGCCAGAAACCTGATATGATCCTGCATTGTAATACGGCCCAGACCCGTACCCTCCTCCTACGTACTCCTGCTGCTCACCATAGGCTGCTGGCACGCTGAACTGTGAAGCTGGGTCCTGGCCGTAACCTCCTGCGTATGAATTGCCATACGGCGACATGGGTGCAATTTCTGCTTCATTGTTGGGGTGCTGGTGATGATGATGCCGGTGAGGATGCATAATGTCCAAAGCTCTAATTCAATTTCCAATCTCTAAAGCTAAAAATAATGCTTACATCTCTCTATAAAACGTGTACTCGACTTCAAGATCAGTGCTCCCCAATCTCAGATTCTACCCTTTACCTCTCGTTCCTGCTGTGATCCAATTCAGAAACCCTTCAATCGCACATACAAACAAAATCCAGAACTTGCTGGTTTCAATCCCGAACTTATTGATTTCAGCCTCGAACTTGCTTGCCAACACGTTGCAGGGCGACGACGAAAAAAGATCGAAAAATCTGGTGCTGGAAACACGGAGTTGACGGCAGCTCGTGACGCACGCGACGAGGTCTGGTCGCTACGGAGGCAAGTGTCGCAGAAAGGCAAGAGCGAACCAGAAGTCACCAGCGCACCATGAAGGATGGATGATCAGTAGCCACGAAACAGTTTTCTGTTGGGTTCCAGTTCCCCACGTAACCATGGTGGTTACCTCAGTTGTTTTTTTTTCCACCTACCTACTAAGAACCCAACTTTTGGGTTCTTAGGAGGTAGGTGATAAAAACACCCTTAGGGTAAACCAGCATATGTCTGAATACATAGTGGCTCAGAGGTCGCTGAAATTCATGGGTTTGGTCGCCTGAATTTGATGTCCAAATGAATATTATAGCCCTAATATGGGTACACCTGTTGCAATTTACAACATTTAAAAATATTAAAATCTGAGTGAGATATGCCCACCCAAAGCAAGGGGGGTCAAGAGTGGAAAAAAAGAGTCACATGGCATCTTATGGGTGATGCATTTGGCATCTATAAGCAAACAAAACAAGGGTGGTGGATGTACATTACCTATCACATCCCAAACTTGGATGTAGAAATAAACAAACATAATTCATTACACAAATGTTCATAATTGATTTTTACAATGCAGATTTATCCAAGCACAAGGGTTAAGATCGGACGAACATGGGTGGCCAAATGTTTGAAGAACCCTAAAGTTGAAAGTGACTAAAGTCTATGGGCGCTCACTCACAATAGTGTGTTGCAACACCATTTGTTTCAATTGAACTATTACTTTGAGTCCACTTGTTTTTCTTATGCAAAATTTGTGGTCTTTCAGTTTCTCTTCACCACAGGGCAACCACTTGGCTCTCTTGAGCTTTGAGCTTTCTAATCAACTTTCTAAGCTTTGTGATATTCCAAGTTTTTTGAGCTTCATGAGAATTTGAGCTTTCCAAGGTTTGTGAGATTTGAGTGAAATACAAGCTTCATGCCTTTTCACCTTCGTAGTGTTTTTCTCTTGATTTCTTGGCACAACATAGTTATCATGTTTTTCTTCTTCTTGGTTTCACGATCCTCAAGCTTCATGCCTTTTCACCCTTGTGATGTTCATCTTTTGATTTCTTAGCACTACATTATTTTCATGCTTTTCTTTTTGTTGGTTTCATGATCCTCACGATCTTCTTCTTCTCTTTGTTGCTTTAGGTATGTTGGGAAATTTGACACCCTCCCAAACTCAATCATCATCATTTTCTTGGTTTTTTAGAGTTCTTTAAGAGTTTCGACCTCCCCACTCTTGTGTTTTGCAAGTCTACACCAATCTTTGACTTCCTCCCTTCATGTTTATAGCTCTTGGGTAAGAAACTAAGACTGAAAAAAACATGGGTTCGGTGTTCTTCTTATAATCCTAGTTTTTTCCAAAACTCCCCATGGGTTCAATCTTCTTTTTCATGGTTTTTCCCAAAGCTCCCAAAGTCGTGGTCTTCTTTTTCTTGGTTTTTTTGAAAACTCCATGGCTGTGGTCTTCTTCTTCTTAGTTTTTTCGAAAACTCCATGGTTGTGGTTTTTTTCTTCCTAGCCGAAACCTCAAAGTTATGGTCTTCTTCTTCATGGTTTTTTCCAAAGCTCCCAAAGCCGTGGTCTTTTTCTTCCTAGTTTTTTTCCAAAAGTCCATGGCTATGGTCTTTTTCTTCTTGACCAAAACCTCAAAATTTTGGTTTTGTTTTTCATGATTTTTTCCAAAGCTCCCAAAGCCTTCTTCTTCTTCTTGGCTATACCTTCAAAGCCATGGTTTTCTTCTTCCTGGATTTTTTTGAAGCTCCCAAAGTTGTTGTCTTCTTTTTCATGGTTTTTTCCAAAGCTCTCAAAGCTCCCAAAGTTGTGCTCTTCTTATTCTTGGTTTTTTTCTAAAACTCCATGGTTGTGGTCTTCTTCGTCCTAACTGAAATCTTGAAGTTGTGGTCTTCTTTTTCATGGTATTTTCCAAAGTTCCCAAAGTCAAATCTTCTTATTCCTAGCCGTACCCTCAAAGCCATGGTTTTCTTTTTCTTGGATTTTTCCAAAATTCCCAAATCTATTATCTTCTTCCTGGGTTTTTCTTGAAGTTCCATGGTTGTGGTCTTCTTATGTTACTTTTGGTTATTGGTCAACATGCCTATTGTCTTATTTAGCTCCTTGATTATTTGTAGTTATGAGATTTTCAAGTTCCCCCCCCCCTTAACCCCCCATGTTTTCTGTTTTAATAATTAAAGGTATAGGAGGTGGAAAGGGTGGAGGAGGTTAGGAGGGTTGAGAGGCAAGAGAAGTTGGTTAGGGTTTACAGGATCGAGAGGGTGGTGTTGGGGAAAGGAGATGGAGATGGTGGAGAGGGTTTGGGTTTGGGTGGGGAGGGAAAGGGTCAAGGTTAAGGTTTAGGGGGAGAGGGCAAAGGTTATGGTAGAGAAGGTGTAGAACGTAGCAAGGGTGGAGAGGAACTAGAAGGTTAGAAGGGTAGAGTGTTGCTAGAACACATTCACTTTCTTACCTTTTTGCTATTGCTAACTACCTAGCTATCTGTTGTGCTTCTATTTTAAAATCCTAGGTTGACACCTCTGTATCCCAATGGGTGTGCATGGTAGTTGCTTGGATTTGCTAGTGGAACCAATTTCCTACTTGATTTACCATTGTTATAGACTAAACAACAACAAATTTGGCCGTTGCAATCTTGTCAACTATCTTTTGAGTTGCTCTCATTGTTGCTCTTTAGGTATCCATTGCCTTCCTAACTTGCTTTTCCTCCCTTTTTTTAATTTGAGCTTCTCTAATATTGTCTATAGTTGTTTTGTCAATGGTTTTTTTTAATAAGACACTTATATAGTCTATATATGTCACAACATGTGACTAAGAGTAATCTATTAAAGGCTCTCTCCCTTGTGTGCATCTTGCAAGTAGGTGAAGCAAGGATAACAAGCTAGGTAAATGCAACTATTTTTCTGTGAGATCTTCTAAGATGGGGGCATCTTGCAACAGTTCATGTGTTGGCTGAACTATGTCGACTACATGGGGAGCTTCTTCAACATGACATTCTTCTTCAACAAGAACATGAGGCCTCTCCACATAGTAGTGTTGTTCAAGTCCATTTGGATTACTAGATTCTCCACATTCTATTTAAAAGACACTAAATATGTTTATTATGTTTAATAATTCAACAATTGCAGATTGCTTTTCATCCTATTAGTTCTGACCATCTTCCTGAATATGATCATTTCGGTCTCTAAATATGTACCCATCTTCACTTGAATGTTCTCCATCCATAGTTGTTATTTTTGTGTAAATCATTGACAATTGCATCCTTTCATCCATTACCCTAGGATTTAAAAGCAAAATGTTGGTAACCCTAAACCCTTACTTAATGTTATCCTTGGTCAACAATTGGTCTATTGCTTTGTCCACCCATCCAACAAATGTTATTTTGTCTAGTTCTTGGTATTTGTTTGCGACCATAGCTACATCCCTTTCTTTTTTAAATGTTGTTTTGAAGGGCTTGAAATAAAAAATGTCTAAGGGCTAGAGGTCATGTGAGGTGTGTGAAGGCAAGGTTATCATGTCTAACCCAAAATCCATTACTTGCTCTATGGCTTCTAATGTGACATGTGACCCATGACCATCAAGTATCAATAAATGACGATTAGTTTGGGAAATACCACCAAGAACTAACCTCTTGAAAAATGAAAGGAACACTTTACATAGGAAAGTCGTCATCCATGCCTTTGTTTGCATTGCCATATAAGTTCCTAATTTGCACTATTTGATGTAGTCATCACACATCTTTTCTCATAAAAAAATGTAGAACCTTAGTAATATTGTCCCTACAACATTCATTACACAATTTACAATTAAATATTTGCAAAACTTTGAAATAGTGCTATATACTATGTGTGACCCTCTTTGGCTAGAACCTTAGCTCTAACCTACTTGCCCGCTTGAATCCCAGTTTCATTTAAGTTCCAAATATGGTCTAGTCTATAATTGTGTTGTTTGTTCATGTTTTGCAAATTGTTGTAAAAAGAATTACGAGAGTTTATAGTTATTCCTTATGTTTTGCTTACATTTAACCCCACAACTTGTCTGATGGTCAAGTTGGGATGTCTATTTTGGAGCAATGCCACCATGAGTCACCTGGAAGACCATCTTTGAATGGTGTTAGTCTTGTTTGGGTGATTTCTACAACCTTCAATTTAAGTTGTTATAAGGTTACATTAAGCCCACATTCTTGCATCGTTAAGGTCCATGTGATTACCACTACACCTCTTGTTTTAATAGTACACTTGTGGCCCCCATCTTCTTTGATCTGATTTTACCATTTAGGTGATCAAATATGGTAGTGAGAGGCATACACCAGTGGTAACTTGCCTTCCACAATGAATAGGTCCTTCATTCAATAACATCCATCGCCTCTTCCAAAGATTGGTCTGTCCATGTCCTTCTCTTGGTGCTTGGGAATTTCGCCTCACATGGGACCTGTGGTGTTGGGATGATGTAGGTTGGCTGGGTCTTTTTTGTGTTAGTGTTATTGGTTATTTGGATTTCTATTGTGTTATTATTACAGACTGATTAGGTCTTTGTGATGTGTTTGATGTAGCCTAGTTGGGGTTGGGTGATGTCACTGGTGTAGGTTAATTAGAATTGGGCAATGGTGTTGGTGTAGGTTGATTCAGGTTGGGTGATCCAAGCTTTAGGGGCACATTCTCCTTGTCCAACATTATTGATCATCGCTTACGAAGGACATATTGTCGCAACCCTAACCTTGGGCTCGCGACCAAAGTAAAGGCTTGTAAGGTTATGGGTCAAGAGGGAAGCCCAGGGGTCACATCTCATGCTTCCGGGAGTGCAAAAAAGTGTGAAAGAATGAACCTTCACATTCCCAAGTGAACTCCCATTTTGGGAGTTGGGGTCCCAATGGACTTACGAATTTTCAAAGGGCGATCGCAAAAGTCAAAACCCAATGGATTGAAGAATTTTTTATATCATTAGAAATCTATTGAAACATAAATGTTTAAAATGGGCTTGCATGACCCATTTGGACATTTGAAACACAAGTTATGGCCAAAAGAAAGGCTGGGAGTCAAATTGGCAGTTTGACTCTTGACCACTAAAAGTCAAGAATCGACCGGATTACCTTGCGTGTAGGTAATGTGCCACATACTGTTGGAAAGCTCTCAACAAGGGCTACAACTTTTCTTTAGACCTCATCTCAATCATAGGTTTACACACAAAGTTATGAGGCTTCAAAATTGAAGGAGTCCCAACCTTGGGAATTTCACGATTCGACAAAATGCCATTTGGATGTGGGCCTTGTGGAGAAGCATAGAGTATACTATAAAAGGGAAGGTGGTGGCTTCCCTCAAGTCTGGGCCATGGTGAGTCTTATGAATCCGAGTTTACTCGTGGCTCATCCTAACACCAAAAGTGACGCGCCTCCAAGTCCTAGTGATGACATTCTTCATTTTGCACATTAAAATTCTTTAAAATTCTTCATTTAGCACCTTGTCAAAACATTCTTGACCCGCGAATGTTTACCAAATTACACTGGTTAATCTATAAAATTCGTTAAAATTCTTGCTTCTTTGGGCTTCCATAACATTCTCACACCAAGAATGTCATAACTATGCTCCAAGTTCCTTGTTAAACCCAAAAAAGGTCCAACTATGTTAAAGAGCGGAAATAGTTGGAACTTGGTGCCGCTCCTAGCTTCCAGCACTAAAAGGGGTGAGAGGGGCGTGCTAAAAGCTCCGGGATTAGACTAAGAAGAGGAACAAGCTATTTAGTCATTCGATCCTGCATCCAAAATCAACCAACAAGTTGGTTAAAACTAATTCTGCACATTCTTGGTGTTGGGACAAACCACGGGCAACCTTGGACTCACTTGATTCACCACGGCCCGGACTCAGGGGAAGCCACCACCTTCCCCCATATAGTATTTTCTGCATTTCACCCTCGCACTTGCATCCGAATGACACGTTTTCCCAGGACTCCCAAAGTGGAGTCCTGAAACTGTCCCGGTTTGGACTCCTGGAACTTTGGGCGTGCATAACTTTTCGCCTCGACCTCCGATTGGGACGAGGTCTAAAGCAAACTTGTAGCTCTCCTTGAGAGCTTTCCAATGGTGTGTCACAATTCACCTGCACACACTGGGATTGGGTCGATTCCCGACTTTTAGTGGTTGGGAGTCAAATTAGCAATTTGACTCCCGGCCCTTCCTTTGACCATAACTTATGCTATAGATGTCCAAATGGCTCATGCGAGGCCATTTTTGACATCTACATTTCAAGACCTTTCCAAAGGTATCTCAATGCGAGGTGTTTTGACCCCTGCAATCACGTTCTGAGTTTTCGGGAGTCCTGGAGGACTCCCAAATCCCATTTTCGGGAGTGTGAGTGGCAACTTCACACTTCTCTCAAATTGGGTTGCGACAAAAAAATGCTCTAGCTATGCATTAACCAATTCGTTATTTGGTTTGTGCAGGTCCGTGTGAGTGATTGAAGTGTTTGTCAATCTTCCTAATCCCATTCCGGAGCTCTAACACGCCCCTCTACCCCCGAAGTGCTGCAAATTAGGGAACGCGCCCTAACTTCCTACTCTTCCACTATTTTCATCTTAGACTCACATTTGTGTCTCTTGAAGAGGTTGGGATTGTGTCACATATGTTTTGGTATTATGTGTCTTCATGTTCCATTAAATCCTTTTGGTCGAAATTTGTAACAAGTAAGGCCTATGCATTCCTTACCCAATAGGGGTATGCCTTTATCCTTTCTGTAACCCAAGACCACAAAAAATCTATCAAGTCAAGATAAGATTTAATGCATATAATGTTAGTTCATTGTTTTTGCTAATAAAATCCCAGAGGTTTGAGAAATCTTCCCACACTAAATTAATGTCAATTGTGGTTGTGCAAGCTATAGAAATGAATTGATACGTGTGATTGACCCAAGTTATAGAGTATCTTGGCTTTTTTGGTTTTGGATTTTTGGAATATGTCTGAATGGACTTTTGTATCCAATGGTAATACAAAAACTTCTTAACTTTTCTTTGTAAATCCTATCAATGACCTCATGATCTGTTTCATGTTTTATATTTAACTTTGCATCTATGTTTTGATTTTTTTCCTTTTTGTCCTTTACATTTGATTTTTGAGCTACAATGTTTATTTTATGATTTTCCCATATTTTATGATCTAGATCCAATCCTTGTTTTGTAAACCATTTCTAGTTTACACAACTTGTATGAGCTACACACCACAACCTTAAAACTTGTTCTTTGTCCTCTAGCACATATTTCCCCTTCCTTTGTTGCTAATTTGCAGTTTGTTCTACATTCACACCTTCAATTTGTTAATCTACAATTTGTTCTACAATCACGCCCTCAATTTGCTAATATGTAATTTGTTCATGTTTCACCACCTCACTTTGATGCTTTGTTTCACTTTTCAAAATTTGTACAAATTCTGCCAATGATCCCTCTACCCTTATAAGACTTTTATTTGCCTCTTGTTTTACTTTTGGAATTTGATTTCTTGGTTTATTTCCCAAACACTTTATACTAGGAATGAGCATTTTTAAAAAACCTTGCAAGTTCGCCTCTACAATACTTGCTAGAAATGATATCCCAAAACATTGAATTTGAACTTGATGAACTCACTTTTCTAAAATGAAAGAAGGAGAGTTCAACCTTGGTATGTTTGAGATTCTATTCCTTTTTTGAAAGGAACTTAAAATGTAGTAATTTGGAGGGGTGTGGCAAGGTGTGCTCCTTTAGGGGTTAACATTAATTTCCCTTGCTTGGAGGGTTCAAAGATACTATTGTGTTAGGGTTGTTACAACAAGATATAAATGTCTTGAATTGTGTGCTATTGAACACCATAAACCGTAAAATCATACAATAACCCTCTCATAACCAAACATCAAACCCCTCGCCCCCAATGAGTTTACACACTTTACGATCACTTATGTGCACCAAAGCGTGTTAGTTGACAACCCATTACCAAACATTAAAAACAAACACAAGTTAATGCTCAAACTCATAAACGAACGCAAAAACTCATTCTCTAAATGTATGAAGCCAAATGTCTAAACAAAAAGTCATGGCTGA
>Ga0209611_10007085_pt1 | contig 18065 bp, 16 predicted proteins | sample S1TSphgellanicum_3_FD_187693 | JGI IMG/M metagenome (GOLD analysis project Ga0209611, IMG submission 187693) | Host-associated microbial communities from peat moss isolated from Minnesota, USA - S1T2_Fc - Sphagnum magellanicum MG (SPAdes) (version 2) | ecosystem: Host-associated > Plants > Peat...
ATGGCACAAATTCTTACCATGAAGGGCTTGGGAGAAAGGTTACCATGAAGAATAAAAGCTCCTATGGTACAACCACATAATATTGCTACAAGAAATGGTGATGATCACACCTTATTGTGGGTAGCCTTAGTTGTGAATATGTCTAAAGATGATGATGCCACAACAAAGGATGTGGCTAAAAAGGAGAATTAACCAATCTGAACGACAATTTACCAAAAATTCTAGGCAAAATTCCAAAACAACAAATTTTAAAAGGAAAAAAATCAAAAAATGGTTTTTCCAAACACAATTATTTCCAATAAATGAAAATGAATTAGGACCTTGTTATGTTCAAGGTTGGGATCAACATCAACCTCCAATTTAATGTTGAGTGTAACATCACAAACATTATTCGAGGGCCAAACCAACATTCAACTACCATGGTCATTAAAGGTTTTGTTATACAAAATTTGTAATGAATTGTGGGCTTATGATGTGGAATTTCAATAAAACACATTTGAAAATATCAGATTATGCAATGTGAGTTAATGAAACCATTATTGGGAAAACATCTATCTAACTTGAAAAAAAATTTAGCCGCCTTAAACACATTTACAAAGACAAGTGGTAGACATGTTGCTAAACAACTTGGGCTTGATTGGAACTGTGTCAATAATTTAAATGAAGCATTTTAGTTGATGGTAGTCTTTTGGACTTTGGGTCTAGGTCAACTAAAAAGAAATGAACAAATGTATTGATTCCTAAAACAAAAGCTCTTGTTGTAGATTGTTGGACCATAGTGACCACCCTATCTCTTAATTGAAAAAAGGTATGCAAATTCATATTAAGGGTGGAACAAGTCATGGAACATCCCACACACTTATTGCAAGTGTTTCATGTTCATGATTCAACATGTTTCATTTTCTCTTTGAATTATACTTAATTTTACATTAATAAAATGTTGTCACTTGCAAATTTTAAGTTTTAATCTACTTTGTTTCATGACTTTATTCTTTAGTTTTTTCAACAAATAATGTTTTTTCTAGCTTGTCATATATTTTTATATATGAATAATTCATTTTCATTCATGAATTTTGTGCATTGTAACTAGAAATTTTCACTTTTTTCAAAGAAAAGTATCCCAATATGTTCATTGAACTCACAACCTTTTCATGCTTGAAACTAGGTTGGAAGCACACATAGGAATAGAAAACATGTTGCCATTACCACATTGAACAAAATTTGCCTATACAACATGTGTAGTAAAAATGTAGGTGTTTGCCCATTATACATGTAGGTGTGTACAAGTTTGTTGCTTGTCAAATGTTGAAAATGTGGGAGAATGTAATGTAAGTTTCAATTTCAAATTTGACAAAGTTGTGGAATTCAATATTACATCCCAAACTAGACCATGTTGACTATCATAAGCCTGATTGTTCAATAGGAGATTACAATTTGTGTGGAATTCATACTTTAAAGGTTTTTCCCATTTAGGAGACTCAAAATATCATGATAATGTAGTGGTGAAAATATGGAAAAATAGTTGTTGGATAGAAGGACAATGATGATGACATTATTTCAAAACATGATTTTCATGATTAGGACAATTTGTGACTAGTGTTCAATTTTAGTCAAATAATTGTATTTGGACACAAGTCATTACCATTTTTTCAACTGTAGCCATAACTAGGACTACATGATTATAAATATGATTATGAATAAGTATGATTATAATTATGATTTCACAACTAATTGACATGTTGAAACAATTGTCTTTGTTTGACCAACTATAAAAAACTAAATGGATATGAACATGTGATTATACTTGTGTTGTTCAATTTGTTTGACAAGTTATTAATTACAACAATCCTAGCGAATTGAAAAAATTGTATTTGTAGAACCAATGTTTCATTATGTTACACACTACTAGTGATGATGATGTTTATTGTTTATGAGGGTTCATGAATTTCAATTGAATTGATTTAGGGTTTAGGGTTTGTTGTGCTCTTGGTAGCATTGGGTGCCATGTGAGGCATTGTGGTTTAGATGATGTTGATGTGACAAAACAAAATACTTTACTTATTTGAAACATTCATTTCAAAATAGTTGCACAAGAGATCATTAGAGGTGACCAAATTTATTGTAGCCACAATATCTTTCTATAGAAACAAATTGCAAGGTTTGGTCCATCAGTTGCATCCATAGAAGAAAAAGAAGGCCGCAAAGCCCAAAGTTGCATTTTATGCGAAGGCTTTGACAACTTTCAATATAGAAACAATCTTGTGAGTCAATTTCTTTCTCTATGCCTCTTCATTTGTAATCCATTGAAGTTGCACAGGAATGTAAAACCAAAAGAAAGTTGGTTGCAACAAAGTTAGAGGAGAATGCAATGTCTCTTCCTGTGTCTAGGAATCCTCAATTTTGACAGAAATTAATAAGATATTAGCAGAAAAAAAAATTCTTTTGTACATTATAAATTAGCAAGCTTGCCATAGGAAGATAATTAATAACAACAAACAAATCAAAATCTCACAACAAACAAATATATTGTACTTTTAAAATTTTAATATATATTTTGATTGTATTGATTGATTGGATAATACCTCATTATAATTTTTGACAACAAGTTTGATTTCACATGTTCATAATGCCAATCACACAAGTAAATTTAGTTTCTAATTGGGAAAAAAACCTCTCAATATAAGCTCTAAAACCATTTGAATTGTATAATTGATTAATTATATAACAAGACCACCTATGTATCTACTTAAGTAACATCCAATTATATTGCTAAAATAGGTTTCCGTTTACATATGTAGTTACTTTTAGAAAATGTAGTAAATTGTAATATACAAAGCCAAATCGATAACAAAATGAAATAAGATATTCATGAAATAAATACAAGGCTGAAATGGAAACAAAGATGGAGATGTGAATATTGATTTAGTTGAAGATATAGAACAATCTCTAGCAAGCTTAATAGGTATTTTATAATATCATTCCAAGTTTTTGTATATTTGATACTGATCATGAACTAATTTTTAGAAAAATAAATGTTAAATGTTTTACAAATAATATTTTTTCTCATAACAATTTCAAGTGAATAAGTGTTTGTTAATCTAAATCACTATGAATGGATATTCAATAAAATATTCTTACAAATTTGGACATTGAATTCGACAAAGGTTGGGAACATGAACCCAAAGATAGACCTTTATTCATAAATTTGCACAAGTTAATGTTTCCAACTACCAACAATTATGCAAACCAACTTTCTATCTTCTTCATGCATATCTACGTTGGCTTAATTAATCATGTTATTATGGAAGCATATAATGAATATTGGGGAACAAATGTTCATAGTGAGTGCACATTCCATTCCGATATATTATCCAATGGACCCAAATCATTTCAAAGAACTTGATTGTATATTACAAAATACATGTGTTAATTACAAACAAATCAGAACTCTCTAAAGATTAGTGTTGTTTATAATGTATAGCTTTTCATAGCAAAAATATTTTACACACAAAACATGAAATATAATTATTCTTCATATCAATGAAAAAACAATAGACTTATGCTAAAAGGCATACAAAAACTATGTATTTATCAATGTATTAAAAATCATAAAAATCATCTTCCCTGCTACAGGAGACAAATGACGAGGGGGGGGGGGTCGCGATGTGCTCCGTCAACTTCTTGAGGTTTTGCTGGTAGATTTGGTGAACTTGTGCCACCTTCAGATCGTTATTGCAGATTCTACATCGCTTCCTGATTTGTGACTCCTATTGAATTCATTCTTCCTTCCACAATAGCACCGATCTGAGCAAACGTTGATCTGCTCCTGCTTCTATGGTGAACCTATCAGAGGGTACACTGTTCTTAATGTATCACTGCTACACACTACTACATTCTGATTATTTCCTTGATCTATCTGTTTCTGTAAACTTCTAGACATTTCTGCTTACTACATATAATCAAAATCAGTATATCTTGAGATAGTTGCCTTTCCAGCAGTCAGAAAAACATTTCCCTTACAGGTGATACTACTATCCGTATCAAAAACTTCTTTAGATATCAGTATTTACAAAACGAAAAAGTCTAGACCCGAGATTTCTACAAGCTAAATAAAAACAATAGATCAAATTCATAAATAATCAATCCTTAAACCAAAAATTCACATAAATTGCTCCCCGGGATGGTCACCAAAAATGGAAAAGGGCGATTTTTATGCTTGGATTTCTACTTTCGGACTTCAATCTAAGCACAGAATCTGTGTGTTAAATTGTTTTGTGAGAAATTTCTCTAATCTGAAGTATGCTAATCACATTCTACAAGAAAGAACACAGAAGTCTGTTTTGAAATGTGAGGTTCTTTTGAATCTAAGCTTCATTCATGATCAAAAATAGCTTTAGCAACAATTATTGTGTACATTAGCCAAAAACTATCTTAACAGTAATGTCATACCATATACTATATAATAAGGAAATTTGCACTCACTTCTGAGCTTTGGTGGGTTATGGGGCTTTTGTTCGGTGGCTGCTTCAACACAGAAAGAAGCAGATGCACATATTCCCAACTATCCAGTCTTCCATCCCACCTTATTTGTCTTCTTGACAATGTGACACTACATGTATGTGTCCCCCTTTGCTGCTGCTGTTGCACCAACTATGATCAATGTCTCCAGGCCGCCAGTTTGCTTGTCAGCAGTCATTTTAGCAAGCTGTAGGACTTGGATTTTGCTCTGCCCTCTGTCAAATGTACTCTGCAACTTCATACAAAGTGTACACATACTCTTCAGCTTGTTTTGTATGTGAGTCCCCTTTGTGTGGACCAATGCACATACATACACATATGCACACAAATGCATGCTACACTAGATGGTTGCATGGATCCATTCTTGACTGTACATAAGACACAGATCTGGTGGAGATCTTGGGCTTTCTGGATGCATGTGGGTTGTTGTTGTGCCCCTGATGTGGAGCATATTGTCTTTCTGTAGGCTGATCTTGAAACAGATGAAACTATGGAGGTGCAGACATAATGGAGACATAATGTAACATCATGGCTGATAACTTTTCTGTTGTGCAGGTTAACTATTCTGACATCTGCTCACAACAGGTTGGAGTGTGTTTGTGAGAGCACAGAGACTGCAAGCTGGTGACTCAGTTCTGTTTATCAGGTCACTGCAACATTTTGTGACCTTACTTCCCAGTAAGGATGTGAGTTCCAGCTGTAAGAACCCTTCTTACTGTTCCAAAATTGTCCATTCACAAATACTCCCAGTAAGAACTTTGGTTACGGTCAAGTGTACTTGTGGAGTCTTCGCTGCAATTTCATAGATATGTTTATTTAGCTGGGAACCCTCTAGTAGTCTCATAAATCTCAGTCCAGTGTTCCCCCTCTCTTCCACCTTTTCTTTTCAGTCTGTTCTTTCCAATCGCCTTCATTATCCATGCTAGTGGTGGATGTGGTCTGAGTATATTGTGCTTGTGTTTGTGTTGAGCAAAGCCCATCAGAGTTTATCATCCCTTTGGAAAAGTACCAGAAAGAAATTCTCATTGTCCGGTAACTGTGGGGATGCATTTCCACATGGTTTTTGAAACTGTGGAGTCCACCATCTGAAGGTGCAATGGATTCCTGGCACAGTACAATAGTCTTCAGATTTTCACATACTCTGAACAGATTTCAGTAGTCTTTTGCTATGAGCCGGCCCTTAGAGTTCACAGTGCTGAAAATCCAAGATTTCAAAAAAGTAGTAGAGCTCCTATGACTTTGCAATGAAGAATCGGTGATACTTGCAGACTCATCTACTGTCTGACACTTACGCTTGCAACTCAGATACATGGGCACTATCACTGGAATAGGGGACATTGACCCCTTGAGGTGGCCAAACTCACATTGGTGCTCCCTTAAGGTACATGTCAGGGCTGCATTTGGCAGCAATGAATTTGCTATTTGTGACAGTTCCCTTATCTACACAGTATGTGAATATTTTTTGATGAGGATTTGCTCGTATGATCTGCTTTGGAGATGGGCAGGTTGGATGGGATGAGTCAACTGCTGGCGAGAAACAGTGGTGGGTGCCACTCTGCAAAATAGAGCCCTTGGCAGCACCATTTCTTTTGTGTCCTCCAATTGCACTCAGGTCCAAGCTCGATTCCAGGGTGAGCTTTCCTGTGCATGCTGAAAATTACAGCCCTAGAACGAGTCTCAAGTTCTGGTCTTGGGTGATGTTCAGAACTAGCTTGGTTGTAATCCTTTTTTACCTGAATTGTCAGTTCTTTTGTTGCTGATACCATTGCATATGCTCTGTCAGAAGACGAGGACCTGGAATTGCTGATGAAGAAATCACAGTTGGTCAGACAGCAATAATGCCCTCAGCAGCCCGAACTTCCAGGGTTTAACCATGGACTCCCCTTGAATGTGCTTACCACAGCAAAGGCCTGACCTTCCTTTACCGGCCCCTCAACATGAGTACTATAGAGCTTTGGCTGCTGCTGCACTACAAGAGATGCGGTCTGGAGACTCCTCCAAGCAGCTGCTTGCACAGGCTCCTATGCAAATGTAGCAACAACAACCACAAGCCCACCACACAAGTTGCGCGGTCGTGAGGTAGCGGTCGTATATGCGTCGACCCAGGTGAGACCCCACCAGCCGTGTCCTACTCGTTGGTGAAGTCAACTCCCTGCGCCCTGATGTTGCCGTCGTAGGTAGCGGCTACAGCTTGCTGGTAGCTGCCCACGCCGTTGACTCGGACTTTGTCAACGACTTCGTCAGCGTGTTGGCAGCGGTGACTCTCAAGCATCCCCGGCAAAAACAATCACTCACCTGCGTCCAAGCCCGTAAAGCCAACAGCCACGGTGCTTTGACGCAAGATGACGAGACGCACCAGGGCCGGCGAGTATGGGGAGTGCGAAACATCACGCGTTCCACCCCAAATTTCTTGCGGAGGAGCGCGGAGGAGCGTCGCCCATAAAGCAGGTCAGAGAGTTGCTCATTCGTGGAGACTCCTCAAGCATCCCCGTAGAAAATGATCACTCACCTGCATCAAATCCGAGCGACCGTCGATCATCCAGTTCGAGGCTCTCTTCGAACACCGTAATGTGCAGTACGGCTTGTGCGTCCCGGCTCAGGGACCGGGAGCGAATACCTGCCAATGTGGGGACCCGAGGTTGTTTTTCTTGGCGCAAACAGCTTCCGACTCCAATCGGTAAGCCCGAAAAGTCTTGGTTCGTTCGAATTATGGCGATACTCAAAGGGGCGCGGGGGTCTCATCCGAGGGGCCGGGACGGCTTGCATGTGCTGCAACCGGGGGGCGTGATAGGTCACAAGGCCGGAATGATCAGTGAGGATGACATCAAGAGCGCATTTCTAGCCCGTTATCCAGATTATTGGCAGACGCGACGACTGGACGAGCTGCGTGCGACCGATTACGTCTATCTCGACGTAGGTGGTCACACCTACCTCGACTACGCCGGGGCGGGCCTTCCCTCCGAATGCCAGATCTTGGCACATGCGATCCGGTTGAGCGGAAACTGTTTTGGTAATCCACATTCGCATAATCCAACGTCAGCTAACTCGAGCCAGCTCGTCGAACAGACGCGCGCGAGGATTCTGGCGTATTTCAACGCCTCCGCAGACGAGTATGTCGTCATCTTCACGCCGAATGCTACCGGCGCTTGTCGCCTGGTCGGCGAAGCATACGGATTCGACCAGGAAACTCGTTTCATCCTCACGCTCGACAACCATAATTCGGTGAATGGAATCCGGGAGTTCGCCCGCGGGCGCGGCGCCCAAAGCGAATACCTGCCGATGCGGGGGCCCGAGCTTCGCACCAGGACGGACGACGTCCGCGCGGCGCTCGCCAACGGCCCAAAAGGGCTTTTCGCGTTCCCAGCGCAAAGCAACTTATCGGGTGTACAGCACCCGATGGACTGGATCGACCTGGCCCACGAAAATGGCTATGATGTGCTGCTCGACGCAGCGGGATACGTGGCCACCAACCGGCTCGATCTCAGCGTCGTGCATCCCGACTTCATCCCGGTGAGCTGGTACAAAGTGTTCGGGTACCCAACCGGGGTCGGCTGCCTGATCGCTCGCCGCGAGGCGCTCGCGCGGTTGCGGCGCCCCTGGTTCGCCGGTGGCACCATTCAGGCAGTCAGTGCCCAAGGCGACTGGTACGTCCTCGCGGACAACGAGATGGCATTCGAAGACGGCACCCTCAACTTCCTTGCCATCCCAGATGTCATGGCCGGCATGGACTGGGTAGAACACATCGGCATCGACATGATCCACCAGCGCGTCAGCTGCCTCACGGGCTGGCTGCTCGACCGCCTCCAGGAGCTGCGACACACGAACGGTAGGCCGATGGTGGAAGTCTACGGCCCATGCGGCACCACCGGACGTGGCGGGACGGTTGCGTTCAACTTCCTTGACCCAGACGGGCGGATCATCGATGAACGGGTCGTGCAACACGACAGTGCCGCGCTCGGCATCTCCCTGAGAACTGGATGCTTTTGCAATCCCGGCGCGAGCGAGGTTGCGTTCCTCCTCGACCGGGACGCCCTCGTGGAAATGGATGGCAAAAGGGTCGGCAAGCTAAACGACTTCGGCACTGTGGACGACTTTCTAAGGGTGCTCGGCATGCCGAGCGGTGGTGCTATACGCGTTTCGGTCGGGCTCGCGTCCAACATCGCGGACGTCGAAAGGTTCCTGCGATTCGCGGAGGCCACCTACCGCGATCGGCACCCGTCAGCTGAGGGGCTGGAGGCGCGAAAGCACTGCTAAGGGCTCCCCCGCCGGGGATTCCTCCAGAGATTTCTTGCGCGGGACACATGTGCAGCGTAGGCTACTACGTGTACTCCTGATGTTGCCCTGCCCGAAGGATCCAAGTTGTTGGACCACGCCTTCTCGCAGGCTATGGCAGCTGCCCGGACACTGTGATTCGTGCCGATTGCTGCCATGCACAGACCTATTCAGAAAAAAGGGTATGGCAGTATATTCCAGAAACTTGGGCATCGTTCCATCTTGTGTACATGTAAATTGTGGCAAATGTTTTTTGTTTTGTTTTGTTTTTTTAAATTTTAATTTTGAGGAAGATTTTTTCCAAGAAAAAGGCTTTGTGACAAAATACCTTTTTCAAAATACTTATTGAAAAATGGCCAAATGTCACCCAAAAGATCATTGTTGGCCTGATTGGCCATAATTTTGAAGCTTGGGTTCCTAAATTTTCTAAAAATACTCAAACTTTTTTGGATTTGAAGTATGCTTTGGTGGAAGTATTTTTACTAGTTTATATTTTATGTAAAGCTGTAGATTTGTGTTTGGATGTCTGTGATGCTCACATGGGATATGTGTTTCACAAGCATACAGCAGCAGCGCTGTAGAGGTGACTAACAAATGTGTAGTCCAGTTCACACTCACCCCTGCTCAGAGTCCTTGCCATTGCCTACTTCATCCAAATGTAGACCTCCACTAACAAAGTTTAGCTTATTTTGGATGAAGTAGGCAATGACCGCCGGTCTGAGGTCAGCGGAGGTCTATGGTCTATGCAATAGGAAATAAGGGATTCTTTTGGTGTCAAAAGACTCTTTAGGGATGAGGCGTGACAATGCTAGAAAAAGATGTTCAGGCTTCAGTGGGCTAGGGATGGAACAAGTTTTCTTGATTTTGATGTGATCTCAGTTCATAATGTTCATATTTGCAGTACTCAATTGTGGACCTATGTTGGGAACTGAGGGAGCAGCTGCTTGATGTTTGATGTGTGAAAGTGGTGGTTGGGAAAACTATGCAACAATGTCACGATACATGCTCCATTGCAGCCCTTGTGCATCAACTAAATGCACCTCAAGGTGCCCTCCATTCTCTACCTTGCCTTTTCTAGTCACACGGAAATGGTTTATCAACCCTAAGCTTCCTTTTTCTGCAAGGCTGGCATTGTGAATTGTGAGCTCATGGAGGTAATGGGTTTGCATGAAGCAAAGCATTCGTGGAGCAAGCCCAGGCGTTTCCCAAGGATGGAAAGCAGGCAGGTGAAGTCTAGACTGGCAGTTGGATTCAATGAAGGAATACCCAATCCAACAAAACTCAAGATGGTTCATGTTGATATCTTATGAAAGCACATAGTACTTTCTTATGCTCACTAGATGGCAGCTATCTGCAAGGTTTCTTTTGCAACCTGCATGACAAGATAATGCAACTATGGACATGTTGCAGGGATGGTATAGCACAGGCTTTGGCTATGGCACGTGGGTTGGTATTTTGATGGTTTCAGGCTTCCAAGTGGTCCCTATGTGGGCACAAGCATGGAAGACAGCAGCAGGAATCTGTGGCAGAGGGTACACAATTTCAGCCAATTGAGTTGGTGCATTGAGATAACAGTTCATGCAGGTTGTTGCTGATCTACAAATTAGTAATGTCATGCCAATTTGAGTTTTCCAGATCTTGTCAGTGCGCAATACATCTCACAAATGCTCATTGGAAAGGAAGTAAGAGGTTATTCTGGCATATCTCACCACATTGGAATTGCTTTTAGGTGCTGGGGTGAAGAGCATCTGAATTCAAGGTCTTGTAATTTGCTTTTCCTGAGTTTAGTGTTCAAGCATTTACTGAAAGATATGTTAGTCTTGAATCTCTGAGCAAGGGATATCAAAACATGCAAATAACTTGTGAATGCAGGATGATAGTCGGGCACTTGCATCTTCACTCTTCTCTGAGTTATCTCCACTGCTAAAGCACAAAAAAGACCCATCATTGTACATTGATTTACTCATTCAACTTTGGGAATCACATCACTGATATTGGTCAACTTCCACATGATGATAAATCCACAAAATTGGTATTTGTAAAACTTAAACCTTGGTGGGAAAAAACCTCGTGTCTACCAATTAAACCACCTAATGAATCGGGTGCTGCATTAGTGGTTGTATAGTCATCTGAACACCCAATTAGTCATTTACATTCAATATGGCTATTTCATCGGGTAACCTTTTCATGTAGTCTTGCTATCTGCATGTTAGCTTGTTTTGTTTTGTAGTAAATGGAATGAGGTTCATGTTTAGGTCTAGGATTGGGTAATTGGCATTCAAAGTTTAAGCAACTAAGTGTGAAAGTTGAAATTATTCATCAAGGTTTGAGATGAAAGACTAAATTATGGATGTGCAGGTAGATCATCCCATGCCTAAACCCTAAACCCATTGCAAGATTTGGGAAGAAATCACTTGAGATTGGTCAATCATGACCAAGGGGACTGCATCTGTCCAAAGTTGGAGGCTTATACCATTAGTGCCTCCAATATTGGTGGCTACCGTGCAGGTGATAAGGAAGATTTTATTTTGAGTATCAAAATAAGGGGTTATTCCAATTAAAATTGTGGCTATTGTGTGAAATCAGATCAAGTTCATCCTTCCCATTGCCCTTATTATGGGTCCTAGTGTAGCATGACCTAGATGCAATATCTTTGTGGTCCTAGGAAAATAGTGCATGGTTGTCTTCTGTGGAAAAGAAGGCATGATCTTTGTAAGTTTTCAATCCAAGGACTAGTTGGATGTTTTGAAATGTTGTGATATTTTCAATCTTTGTCACCTGAGGGGGTTTTGAGATGACAGACTGAGCTTGAGTAGGCAGAAGTCTTCTTAATTTAACAGATGAATCGTAGGACTTGTAGAACAGTCTCCTGTACAAGCACACCTCCAATCTATAGCCATAAATCCCCATTCATCTAATGCCATCCCATAATCTTATATACTTTATAAAAGGCAAATTGCAAAGCTGCTTTTTCCATTAAGTTTTTATTCCCCTAAACCAAGACCTGATTTTCGTTTTTCAAAAATACCCACCTAAGTTCTAACATTGCACCCAATCCCCCACCAGGTACTTGGAACCCTTGCTCTTCTTTGGGCGGGTATTTAGCAAAGAACCTAGCTATATCGAACGCCGGATCCGTCACCGAGCCTGCCCACTAAAGGCCGAGAAAGAGTCCTCAGGACCGCAGAGCGTACTTCCTTACCTACATCTTTGCTCTAGCTCCTTCACCGAGCCTGTCCCGAGCCTGATCAACGAGCCCTAAAGCTTGCACGCCGTCGCCACGGCGCGTTCTCTCTTCGACGCTTTCTTGCTTGCGGCGACCTTCGTTGTGCGGAGCTTCTCGGTTCCTGTTTTGAGTAAGCGCCGGCTGCTCCTTTCGTCTCTGAACAAACACAAGCATCGTTTTGGGGTATGCGATTCTGGCCTCTTGCTTGCTGTGTGCTTTCCTCAAAGGAAGAGTTTATCATTGCGGCCGTTACGAGGTGTTCTTACCTTTGGGTTTGGTTTTCCTGTGACCGAAGCCGTTGGGGTAGCCTGCCCGTCTTTGCGCATCGGAAAGGAGATGTTTACCTCTTTTTTAGATTGTGGATTATTTCTGTGTTTGTGACTTTCTCTCGCTCATCAACAGTTGATCTCAATAGGAATTGGGAACCCTAATCGAGATTTAGAGTTTTTGGGGTTTTTGATGGTGATGAGAATAGGACACTAAGAGGTTGCTCGGGTTTGGGAGAAGCAGGAAGACACGGGGGTATGGGAGCAGGGTGAAAGCTCAAGAACCACCGAAGAGCCCAGAAGTGGGCTGATAAATCATACAAGCAGAGCCATCAGGGAAACGGGTGGAAGAAGCCATTTGCCGGCTCTTCACATGACAAGGGCATCGTTCTTGAGAAAATGTATGTCATCTGGTGACATCATCTTTGCTCAAATTTTTGGAACTAGGATCTGAATTTGCTTAGAACGTATCTGGCATCACCATCATATTGATTGAGGAGTGAGAAACTTAGGTTTGTAATCGAGGTGCTATTGCTGATGTTTGTGCAATGCAGTGGAATTGAAGTGAAGCAGCCCAACTCTGCTATCCGCAAATGTGCAAGGGTGCAGCTGATCAAGAATGGGAAGAAAATCATAGCATTTGTGCCGAATGATGGTTCCCTCAACTACATTGAGGAGAATATAAGCAACTGCAAGAACTTTGTGGTTTCATAGGCACAATCAATAATGTTATAGCTAGTCCATGATTTTGGATTCTCTGTTTTCTTTCTGTTGTGTAGAGGACTTAGAATTGCTGACTAGGCCTAATTTTAGGAGTAATGTTAGGTGTTCTTTAGAGGCACTGGGACATGATGAAGAACCATAAGGGGGTCAAGAGCTTGCTTGTGTCAATTCCACTTGCTAATGTGGGTTGCATTGTTATGGAGTGAGGGGTGGAAGTGAGTTGTTCTGGGAGTGAGTTGTACAGGGAATTCCGGGGATTTTCAGCATTATATTTCTGTGAATGTATGATTTGAGGGTAGTCACTGGATGTTGAATCATGCCCTGTAAAGGCTTCTGTTACCATGGAGTTGAGTGTGTGATGGGTAGGTGAGAGCATTTTGTTGTTGCTGTGTCCAAGGGTTCTGGGTTTTTGGGTTGGAATCTATATGAGTTCATGTGCTGTTGTGGAGTCGGGAATCTGGTTTGGAGCATGCAATGTCATAAGGGTTTGGTGTTTATTTTATGGAATCAAATAAAAAAGGCAGAGATAGCTCAAGAGAAAAGACTCGGAGCAGTCTGATCCCATGATAGTGCCTTAGATTGCTGAAGTAGTTACTTCAAGATTATGCACATATGATGTCCAAGTGTTATTGTTGACCATTTCAGTAACTAGATGTCTGTATTTGTTCTTTTTCAAATTTGCATTACAATGATCAGTATTGTGTGACCTGTTCTTTTTGTGTTACATGTCCACATTCCATATTTCAGTTTTGCCAAAAAAATCACTATGGTAAAGGTTGCAATCCTGTCCTCAAATTATGTCCCTCCCCCAATACCCATTGAATTTATTTGTTAACTTTTTTTTTTAAAAGCGTACATGGGAGGTCAAATGAAGGGCAACACAGTGAAATAGCAAGGGTTTTCATAATCATGGAGGCAACCCGGGCTAACAAATAGAATAAAATGTTTCTATTAGGTGTTATGTGTAGAGTAACGCCTGAGGAGCGGGGAGTTCCCCAAATAACTGTCTTTGAGGTGGGAGTCAAGCGCGACTATGAGGGATGGATTGCAGTGAGGGAGTTATTTGGCGTAAAGCCTGCCAGATACCAATGAGTCTTGGTCTGGGTGGGGTAGGCCATGGAGGCAGGACACAGCCAGGTCGCACAGGGAGGCTGCAATAGTAGGGAAGGGGAACAGTGGCAAGCAGGTGTGGGGCAGGTGTGGCCTTCTACCAATGACAATACCCACTAATATATCCCTGGGCAACTTCGGAACATAATTCTCTCTGAGAAAACATATTGCCCTCCCTCAAATTAAATGTAAAATTCTGCTTTATAACAGGCCCTCCAAACACACTACGAAATTTTACAAAATTTTGGGCAGGTCTTTAAGGAAAAGTACTTGGCTATTGGGGGAAAGAGAGCACACTCAAGAAAATGTCAAATCACCTAAAGAAATTAAATACAGTTTTGTACTATCACGGTTTTGTCCCTCAGTCTGGCCATTGCCCTGTTCTTTACCACCTTGTCATGCCTAGACACACTTTGGTTCCACGTTATGCACTTTTAGGACATGTTACAGGTACTAGAGGTATGTAACATGCTACTTCACATGGGCTGGAGTGAACCCAGCCCCCATGACTGCACCAGTTCTGTTTGGGATGAGCTCAAGTTCATCCCAATTATTGGATCTGCTACAAGTACTAAAGTTGGGTCACTTTTTTTTTCCCCCCTTCAATTACTTCAAGGCTACCCATAAAAAAAATTTGTTCGACTGCCCAAGCATTTCAAACCCCAACTACATACCTGACTTTGCAACTACCTACCTCCACCCCACCAAAAACCTTAAACCTTGTCACCATTCAAACCTTATTGTGTAGTTTGTAGGAGGTGAGGAACATTGTTGTAGTCAAAACTTTAACATAGCCAAAGGAGCAAAGGAGTTATCAAGTGATTAGGAATGATTAGAATTGTGTGTGAAGCATTCTGAAGCTCCTTGATAGATTCAAATGTGAGTTTAAGTTGAAACAACAAAAGAGTAAGGAGTCGAGGCATGTTCCCTAGCTCGCAACACTTCGGGGGTAGAAGGGCGTGCTGGAGCTTCGAAATGATGACTAGGAAGATTGATAAACAACTCAATTACTCACATGGACGATGCACAAACCAAACAACAAGTTGGTTAGTGCATAACTAGAACACTTTTGGTGCACAGACAAACTACGGGTAAACATGAACTCACAAGATTCACCATGGTTCGAACTTGGGGGAAGCCACCACCTTCCCCCTTATAGTATTTTTTTGCCTAGCCACGGGGCTAGCACCCAAATGGCATTTTGTCTCGGGACTCTCAAGTGTGAGTCTCGAAATTCTCGAAATTAAGACTCTCACAACTTTGAAGGTGCATAATTTTGTGTGCAGACCTCCGATTGAGATGATGTCTAAAGCAAAGTTATAGCCCACGTCGAGAGTTTTCCAAAGGTATGTGCCATGCAACCTAAATGCAAGGAAATTGGGGCGATTCTTGACTTTTAATGGTCGGGAGTCAAATTGGCCATTTGACTCCCGACCCTTCTTTTGACCAGAACTTATGTTTTAAGTATTCAAATGGGTGATGTAAGCCTATTTTAGACATCTATGTTTCAAAATCTTTTCAATGATATAAGGAACTTCTCAATCCAATGAGTTTTGACCCTTGCAATCACCCTCTAAAAATTTGAGAGTCCATTGGGACTCCAATTCCCAAAGTGAGAGCTCATTTGGGAGTGTGGGGGTTCATTCCTTCACTCTTTTGCATTCCTGGGAGTATGAAATGTGACTCCCGGGCTCACTTTTGGCCCACACTTTCACAAGCCCTTACTTTGGTTGCAAGCCCAGAGTTAGGGTTGCAACATTTTCTCCCACTAAATCTTTGTACCGTTTATGCGCATTTTCAAGATTGGCCTTAGCCATTTCCCATAAGTGCCACCTTTCTTCATCAAGTTGTGTGACCATGGGCACTTCCTCATTTGCATCATTTGGGAGTTGCCCATGTACAACCCAAGTTGCAAGCACAATTGGCGACTTGTGTCGCAACCCTTGCATTCAGGTTGCGTGCCACATACCGTTGGAAATTTCTAAACGTGGGCTACAACTTTGCTTTAAACCTCACCTCAATCGAAGGTTTGCACACAAAGTTATGGGCCTTTAAAGTTGCAAGAATCTCAATTTCGAAAATTACAAGACTTCCACTTAGGAATCTCGAGACAAAATGCCATTTGGGTGTTGGCCTTGTGGCTAGGCTAAAAATATAATATAAGGGGGAAGGTGGTGGCTTCCCCCAAGTCCAAGCCATGGTGAATCTTGTGAATTTGTGTTTGCCCGTGGCTCATCCATGCACCAAAAGTGTTCCAACTATGCACTAACCAACTTGTTGTTTGGTTTGTGCAAGTCCATGTGAGTAATTGAGTTGCTTGTCAATCTTGTTAGTCCCCATCGTGGAACTCTAGCACGCCCCTTTACCCCCGAAATGGTGCGAACCAAAGAATGTGCTTCGACTCCTTACTCTTCTATTATTTCATTTTATATTCACATTTGAGTCTATCAAGGAACTTGGGAGCACATCACACACAATCCTAACCATGCATAAAATACCAATTTATTATCATTTCAACTAATAACATTGTTTACAATGGAAAATATGAAATGAAATTTTGGAATGGTTGCATATACATAAAAGCTCAAGAAAGGTAAAATGAAAATAAAACTCATCGCAATGCTTGTAAATCTTGTGAAACATCATCAATGATGACACATGAAGGTTTCCATTTATGGTTTTTCATTAGAAACTTTATTTTCAAAAGAATTAACCATTCCACCAAATCATCACATGTTTAGCAACTTGTAATGATCCATGCAACTGGCATTCTTATGCAACGTGCATCAAACACCATCAATGGAACAAGAGAAATTTCATGTCATTAGTGCCAACAGTGGCATCCATTGAAATTACCCCATTATCACTTAATGAAACATGGCTTACAATTGAGATGGGGTTTGTATCCATATTGTGAATGGGACATGAATTTCATTATCTTCATTTGCATCTTGAAAATAAAACACATCATCTAAATGACTAAATATCCATGTGCAAAAGGAAATGGCTTAATTTTTGTGTAAACGCCAACTCTTTTTTTTGTGTTTACGATCCAAATAAGCAATGTCTTATTGTCTAATGAAATCATCCCTTGTCATTGTTTTTCCTGCATTGATTCTAGCCCACCATATTGCCTTATGGTTGTCATATATTTGTTTGACAATGTAGCTAAATTTAATTGGGTCCAAATGTGGTCCTTGAAGGCTTATGAAATTCATGGGGCAAAAAAACATGGTCGCTCAATGGAATCAAGGTCATGTTTGCCATGTGTAGACTCACGAATGGCTCGTGTATGAGGTCAATGGTAGAAAATTATCTCCACCACCTTGGGTCATGTGTACAATCGCCTAATTAAAAATTGAGTTACACCTCATTTAAAGGATTGATGGTGGTTTAGGTTTCCACGATTGTCTTCCAGTCCATACCCATATGCATACTTACAAAATGTGCAATCAATTTAGGCTATTGGTTATTAGTTATTTGTCATTGGTTATGGTTTTTGGCTATTGGTTATTTACCATTGACTATGGTTTTTGGCTATTAATATTTACACTAAAGCTATGATTAAAGCTTATATAACATTTAGAGCCATGGGGTTTTGGTTTGTTTGTTTATGCCATAGGGTTTGGTTTTGTAAATTAAAGGATGATTTTTAAAGAATGAAAGTTTTTGAGATTAGGGCACTAGTTATGATGAATAGTTTTGAGCTAGGGTTTAGGGTGGGCAACATGGATGCAAGCTTAAAATTTAGGTCTGATTTTTGTAAAAAAAATTAGTCCTACATCTAAGGTTTATGGTTTAGGGTTTTTAGGTTTATTTTTAAGGATAGGGTTTAGGGTTAAGGTGTGATTTCCTTTTTGGTTTTTAGTTTCTTCATCTAGGGTTGAAGGTTTACTGTTTTTAAGGCTTAATTTTAGGGGTAGGGTTTAGGTTTAAAGTTTCATTTCTTT
>Ga0209611_10007086_pt1 | contig 18062 bp, 20 predicted proteins | sample S1TSphgellanicum_3_FD_187693 | JGI IMG/M metagenome (GOLD analysis project Ga0209611, IMG submission 187693) | Host-associated microbial communities from peat moss isolated from Minnesota, USA - S1T2_Fc - Sphagnum magellanicum MG (SPAdes) (version 2) | ecosystem: Host-associated > Plants > Peat...
GAATGGGAGGGAGGGGGGGTGCTTGTTTGGGGGAGAGGGGGGTAAGGTTTTGGGTTTTCCTTTTTCTTTCCAAGGGGTTGTTTAACTTACAAATGCATTTAGCTTCATCTTTTTTATGGGAAATTTTATAATAAAAAAAATATGCAACTCATGTTCCAGGCAATTTTGGTGCAATTTTGCAACACATGTTTTATTGGTTTTTTCTTTTTTAAAAAGGGCGATCAACTTCAATTGAAACCACAAGAAAAATAACACATTCAAAAAAAACTTCTTATAAATAGGTATTGTAAAATTAATTTCAACTAACTATAAGATTATAGTTCCTTAGGAATGTCAAATTTTCAACAAAAAAAAAAATCTCCAAAAAATAAAATGAAAATGTTCAACATATTTTGGATTCTTTTTTGAAAATCGAATCTTTAAAATTAATTAATTACTAAATAGATATGTGCCAAAGTTGTCGAGGTATTATGGCATCTATCAAAAGGCTCTCCTACCACCTCCCCAATCATCTGCCCATCAAACATGGGGCTTTCATTGTTGCCAATAATAATATACACAAAAACAATGCAATTTGAATAACTAAAATGAATTATCCACAATTTCCATCTAAGAAAAACTAATTTGTGAACTCCTAAGTTAGACAAAGATGGAAAATATCCCCCTTCCTCCAATTATTATTTTTGAAACTATGATGATGGTCCCACAAAGCTTAATTCTTAAGGTACGTTTCCATGATCTTTCACTCACCCATAAGGTAGTTGTTTTATCCCCATTCAAATAATTGTGGTGTTTATGTAAAAAGTTGAGACCATACCCACTATTCTAGTAGATTTCCCACTAATTTGGTGGGTGCCCCCCTTCCACCCAAACCCACTATTTTGGTGGGTGCCACCCTTTCACTCCCTAGATTTAGAGATTCCCACCAAACCACAAATGTGGGTCACCTTACTTCAAAAACTAGTTGTACAAGTGCAAAAATATTTTGATAAAATACAATCAAAATGATTGAAATAAAATCAAACAACTTTGATTATAATGCATTTGAAATAATTGCTGAGTTATGTGATGATGAAGAAAAGGTTGTCAAGAGGGATTTCCCTAACATCCCTATTGGCATCCCTATTGTGAATAATTTTCATGATATTTTTATCATTTATTTCTATTTTTATTTTTTGGTTTGGATGTAACCCTTCACGATGTCCATTAGTGTTTTCTTACCATTTCTAATGGATTCACTTTTTGTTACATATTTTAGAAGGTTTTACTAAACATCGACTCATCAAAGTGAGAATGCAATTGGGAGTTTTGAGGACTTCTTCTTGCATTCCTTTGGACGTCCCTTTCATAAAAGGAGTGTGTTGAAATGTCTCCATTACCTTGGCTTATTCTTACCACACTTCCCTTTTGACTTGTTTGAATCTTGATCACAAGATTGAAGTTAAAGCTGTGACACATTAGCTTCATTATTTATACTAGTGTGTACCCGTGACGGTCGGACACAATCCGCCCGTGCCTGCAAGCCCGCGTTGCTGCATTTGGCTCTGAGGACATTGGGTTTCAGGACCTCGGTATTTGGCTCTGAGGACCTGGGTTTCAGGACCTCGATAAACGGACACTGGGTTTCACTCTCAGGACCTGGGTTTCAGGACCTCGATAAACGGGCACTGGGTTTCACTTTCAGGACCTGGGTTTCAGGACCTCGAAAGCTCTCCATCCTACGGTCGTCTTATCTTTTTCCCGTCACTTTTCTCTGCGTCCACCGTCACTTTTCTCCCGCGTCCAGTTTTCCCGTCACTTTTCTCTGCGTCCAGTGGTCACAGACGGACAGACGCACGCACGGACTAAAACCCGTCCGTCTGTCCGTCCGGGCCGGTTCCGCCATAGAAAATGCTAGCCGGTGGTCAGTTATAGGCCGGGCCGGTTCTGCCGTAGAAAACGCAAGCAGAACGCCCAATCACCCACGGACGGACTTAGTGAATTTATATATAAGATTTAATGTTGAATTGTAAAATATTATTATTTAATTGTTGAATGCAAATGACCTTTAAAAAATAAGTTAAGCGCCTTGTCGTCAAACTAGGCTAGGTATTACACTATTATAATTAAAATAAAAAGAATCCAAATAAAAAGAGACATCATAAGATCCATAAGTCCCATGAATGAGGGCACCATGAAAGCATATATTAGGTTGTTTGCTAAGTTAATTGTTGCTTCATACTTGGGTTATTTGGCAACATTTCCTAATCAACAACAACAACAAAGTTTATCAAAAACAAACTAAGGACATATGTATTTTTGTGAGAGAAGATGAACACCAATACTATATACAACTAGAGCATTATTACTATGCTTTAATGAGACATGATAGAAGCCTAAACTTTTGACAATGTCATACATATCTTTACTACCCTTTCTTTGGTCATAGTAGAATATGCTTACATGAAAAACTCCAATGAAACTTCATGGAACTAGTTTTGAATATATGGGTGAACTATGATGCCATATGTAGGTTCAAGAATTGGTAGTGAATTTTAGAATGTATGAAGATGTATTATGGTTTTTATGAGCATTGATGAGAGTGAGATAAGAAGTTATGGTTTTGAGAACTTTTGAGATTTAAACCCCAGGTCCCAGGACTCTCAAAGGGGTGCAAATAATCTAATAGGAGCCACACTTGCCATTTTGTTTGAGAGTTCTTTTGAAATATTCTTAAAATATTTTGAAAAAATAATTAAAATTTATAATGAATTTAAAAAATTTACATTATAATATTATGTAAATATTTGTTTAAAGAATCTTTTTTAAAAATGTCAAGTCTAAATGATTTTCTCAAAAATAAGAGTCCTTATACTCTTGGAAAATGCATATTACAATGCTTAATAATGTTTTTGAGTAATTTATTATTATTAAATTTATTCTAAATCATATACATGTTTCCAAAATATATTAGCAATCATGTATTTGTGTTAGGAAAAAAACATTTTTCACAGCAGAATTAATTTTTGACCCAAAAATGTGAAACACAAACTACACTTAAAATGGTTTCTATTAACTTATTCGCACCCAAGCATTCTTGTAAACTGAAGAACAAGTGGCGAAAGGTTTTGCACTTGAATGCAAAATTTAGGCCACTTTTTAAGGTTTGATGATTCCTTTAGGTATTCTTCAGTAGTACCTGGTTCTCTCTTGAGGTCATTTGGCCATCACCCACTTCTTGAGTTTTGTTTTGAAGGTACCTGCTCTTGTAGTGGTATGTAGTGGGATGCTCTTGCCGTATTACAAGTCCCCCTTCCCAATGAATCATTGTTCAAAGATTGTAATTGCCATGGTAAAAGTCTGGTGTCATTTGAAAGAGTTGTTTTATTTAGCAGGCAGGGAATAGATGCTTATCATGCAAGTCTTTGCACTGATCTCTACTCTTCAGAAGTTAACATAATATTTCACAATTTTTTGCTAAAACTTTGGGAGTGCTGTCAATCAATCCACGTAGACTTCAATTGTGTTTATGGAATAATTTGAGCTTGTATCTGTAGACACTAAACTTTGGAGTAATTTTTTTGCATGCTAGCATTGCTTGGATTTGTCACAATGTAACACAACACAGTAACCTGAGTTGCTGAAGACAAATCACAACATAATAATGTGTTTATACAGTTGTACTAAGTTAGCTGCATAACAGTTATGCAAAGAGGTGATGTGGGATGTGCCATGTTGCAGATGGGGACAAAACGGAGAAGAAGAGGAGAAAAGTTGCGGAAGCTAATGGAACTGAGCCAGCTGCACCAGATGTCAATGGGTTCAAGGCAATGGAAGTGCCTGTGGTGGATGTGGTAGCCAATGGAGAAGCAATCCAAGATAAGATGATGAAGAAGAAGGCTGAGAGTCAGGTGGCTGTGCACTCTCAGGGTGATAATACAAGTCTTGTAACTACCACCCAAGCAAAGTGTTTGCTCACTTTGGGAGAAAGAAGAACCAATCATGCAAAGGAGTGAGTAGTACTCACAATTGAGCTCTGATCTTGATGACAGCTCCATTTCTCCCCTTGGCAGTTTATGGCAAAACCTGAGGAAAAAGTTTGGCAGGTTCACATAGAGAAATGCACCATCTCACTCACTGTTACAATTCTCCCACAGCCAACAAATCCAGGATTTTCCCTCTGACACAAGCAGGTTATGTCATAAAAATCATTTTTAACGTTGCAAACTATGCAGGAAAAATGTTGTAAACAAGCCTTTTTTTTCCCCCCTCCTAGAAGGACAAGAAAATGAAAGATGAGCAACATCACAAACTTCTGTCCTTTTTGCACATGGAATCATCATCACTCATGTTTTAGCCCTCCAAAGCAGCAGCCCCAGAGATGATCTCTATGAGCTCGGTGGTGATGGAAGTTTGCCTGGTTCTATTATATGTCAGGGTAAGGCGCTCAAGCATGTCACTGGCATTTTGGGTAGAGTTTTCCATTGCTCTCATTCTTGCCCCAGCCTCACTGCAAGCATTCTCCAGCATTGCATTGTAGAGCACAGCTGCAAACTGAAACTCGGCGAGGTTGTCATAAATCTCTGAGGGCATGTCCGCATCTTCCAACTCATATGACTCCAGTCCGCCAGCCTTACCATCAAGGCCTGCAGCCAACATCTCGGTGGACAAAACTGTTGCTACTGTAGGCAAGAAAGACACCATAGAAGCAAACTTGTTGAACACCACTTGGTAGACGTCTGCCTTGTTGTTCTTCAGTATATCATCAGCTATCATGGCAACCTGATGACAAATCCAAAACAGATCTTTTCGAGTTGCTTTGAGCAGCAAGAAATAGTCACAATAAGTGAGTCCAAATTTCTTGGAGAAAAGCAATCAAGAAAACAAACAGTATATGCTTCTTTGTCTCAATGGTTGTTGCTCTATGAAAATCAATTTTTTTTGTAAAACAGAAGTGACAAACAAACCTGCGTGAAGCAAATGCCAATCTTCTGTGTTTCTCCTACAAAGAAACCGATGGCCTTCCTGGAGTCACGCTGCAATTGTGCCTTGCCTTTCTCTCCGATGATCACATACTTGGTCTCCTTGTCAGCTCCCATGAGAGCGTTCATTCTCAGCAAAGCTTTACTGTATTTCACAGATGTGCTATTGATGCCCCCACAGAGACCCTTGTCTGACGATACAGTGACTATCACCTTCTTCTTTACACTGATTCCTGGATTATCGCCCAGCAATGCAACAAATGGCTGCCACATTCCGCGGGAGTTTTCTGCCTTCGCCTGAATTCCTCGCAGCTTCGAAGCTGCCACCATCTTCATGGCCTTCGTGATCTTTTGTATGCTTTTCACGCTCTTCATTCTTGTACGCACGATTTGTGACGAGGCCGCTCGTGCTCCGATTGGTGCCAGCTCCTGGACTGCCGCCATTCTTGATCCCAGGCGAGTCCATGACTGTGCTGTGAATGCAGCAGTAGTAGGCCAAGCACGCAAGGAAGAAATAGAAGAGCCGTGACAGATGATGAGCTTTGCAATACGGTTTCCTACTCGACCAGACGCCATCGCCGCGCGGATGTTTCTCCAATTTCTCGCAACCAGTGCAATGCAATGCAATGCAATGCAAATGCAAACGCAATCAATCAAAATAGCAACGCAGAGAAAAAGGATCGTAATACGAGGATTATCAAAAGCAAACAAGAAGAAGAAAAACAGGCTAGCAAGAACGAGTCGGAATTCATCTCCAACGGTGCACAATTCTACTGCTCATTCAAGGAACAGTAGAAAGAAAAGAAAAGAAATCATCATGACGACATCGAAGGTCCAAATCTTCCACAGTTTCCAAAACGGAGCCTCAAGAAGAAGTACATGAAGACAGGTACTTCCCGCATTGTAAAAGACAAGAAAAATCGGATCATGCCCCGGCGCCGATCTCACAACCGTCTGCAAACCGACTACAAGGAACAAAAACGACGAAAGATCCGATTGCGGTAGTAAAAATGATGATACACATACCATTCTGATCTTGAAGACAAGATTGTCGAATTCCTGAGAGAACTAGTCATGGCATCATGTGTTGTTTGCAATTCCTGTCACGCTTCTTGTTTTTTACATGATCTTCACGCCAAGATTTGGAGAGATGCTTGGACATGCATGTGCTCCAGCATGAGTTTTCTTTTCTTCCTGGTCCGTCCTTGGGAGAGGGAGAGAGAGAGAGATGATCAGTTATTGCAAAACCTGAAACAACAACAACTGTTCCATTCTCCGTGTCTGCTGCTGGCCTTTCACCATAAGAACTAGTTTGGTGATGAACAAGGGATCTGCACTGACGTAGCTTCTCAGGAGCTTGAGTCCCACCACACCTAGTCTGTCTGTGGATTGCACTTTGTCTCTAGCAAGGTCCCCACAGCTTTCCGTAATGGCCGAGTCCTCCTCTGATCAGAAGTTGTCGTCAGGATCCTCCGATGATGAAATGCCGGAAACAGAAATCCCAAGTCCTACTGTGTCTGCCACAAAGACGGTGCAAAGCGATCCAGATTATGACCATGGCACGTACATGCGATTCAGGTGGAGGAGTATAACCAGAAGACGATCATCATCAAGCTCTTCTCGCACTTCAAGGAGCAGGTCATCGGTGCTACCTCGTGTTTCTGTGTTTTCAAGAGCTCGGAAAAGCACCAGGCTGCAGGAGGATGCTCCTCCTCCTCCTCCTCCTCCTCCTCCTCTCTCTTCGTCGTCTACTAGCGAGCTCATCGAGACAGGCAAAGGCACTGGGATGATTGTCTCAAAACGAGCATCTGTGAGAAGGCGATCGAAACAGGCAACAACTGTGCCTCCTCTGGTCAGTAAATCTTCCAAGCAACAACAGACCGCAGCAGCGGCGACGAGTGTGCGAGCTTTGCAGAGACGTCAACCAAGAATACAGAAAGATCCCAATGTAAAACCACGAAGACAAACTAGCGCCATCCAGCATGGAAGAAAACAGAGTGTGAGAACTAGGGATTCCCATGTTCCACGTGCAAACAAAGAAACTGCAGAAGGATCTGCAGAAACAACCAGCAGCAGCAGCAGCAAACTAGTACTGGATGGCGAGACGAAGAAGAAGAAGAAGAAGCAACTTCTTCTTGTTGATGGTAGTACTACTGAGGCAGCATTCTTGTTAGAAACTCGTGACATCAAAGAAACTTTGCTTCATGACGCAAGCGCTCAGCTTGGAGAAGGAATAGGCGTTTGGCTTGGCTCCATCATCGATCAAGTACAACAGCAGCAGCAGGCTCAGTCCACCAAAGAGGAAGAAGAAGACAACAGCACCTCAAGATCGTCACCACCACCACCCAGAAGGTCCGCACCTAGAAGAGTAACTACTCTTCATCACTACCACCGGGTCGTGAGCACTCGGCAGCAGCCAAAAAGACAATTGTTGAAATCCAGGACTCAAGAACCACAATTGTGAGAACCCATAAACAAAAAAGTCGCCAACTTTGTGTAAGAAAGTTGTCCAATTTCTTCTTGCTTCTTGAAGCAGTCTTTGTCGGCCATATCCTCTTGAGTGGTTGATGGATTATGGGGGAGAGAGAGAGAGAGAGAGCTGTGGTGACTTTCTTTCTCAATCCTGGAATGTTGTTCCTTCATGGGAAGAAGGTCCGATTGCCAGTGCAAAATCTGACCACTTGCATCTTGTTTTGCACTAATTTCAGTGGCATACGATTCGTCTCAGGGGAGGAGTAAGTGATGATCCGGGAGTAGGAACATGTTGCAGGAACACCCAATTGGAGAAAGAAGCCGCAGTTGGTAAAACTGAAAGTTTGTTCTTCAAGTTTCACAAACCCTCTTTGAAGCCCAAAGCGATTGCCTTTGAAGTCAATCATCTTGCTGCATGGGTTGCAAAGAAAAAAGCTTCTTACAGCTCTGCTCACAAGGCTGGATTGTCGAAACCGTGGACTTCCAGCAGGCTTGGGAAAAGGAAAAGGAAAAGGAGCCACACTTCTCTCAAGAAGAAGGTCATGCCATTGCGTGTGACAGGCACTACACTCACCAGCCAGCTGCTCGTAGGACTCAAACTCTACTCCCAGATCTACGGAAAATGTCCCCAAGTTGAGTGATATGTTGTTCGCATGAGGCTGAGAGTTTCTGCAGTACCAGGCCATGGGATCAGTAACTAAGCTCCATGAGAAAAACATGTGAATGACCTGTGGAAGTATATCTTGCTTGTTGGTTTTACAGTACCTTGCATTTGTAGCTGTGCAGTCAATTCTAGACTTTGATATGGTACACAGTTTGCAGATTGGGCACTGTCCAAAGAGTACAATGGATGACTGATTGCTGTGCAGCTTGATCAGGGTGGAGTTGATGAACCGGAAAACCTGCAGTATGCAAAGCTGGCTGACTTGGGTATTGATTGTGTGGACCCAGCTAACCTGAATTGCTTCACAGCTCTCCGTTATCTTGATCTTTCTGACAACTATGTGTCCATGGTACTGTTTCAAGGGGGAGGGCAGTCCAATCTCTTTCAAATTCTACAAATCATGCAATTTGACAATGTCACATTCCTTCTTCCAGTTTTTGTAGGCCATGACAGTTCTTGTAGAGTGGAAAATCAAACCAAACCCAGGCAGTTCTTATTCAGGTGTGAGGAAACATGCAGATTGAATGCTTTTCTGGTTTGCACTGGCATGGACCATGAGTAGTCTATCGTTGCTTTATGTTGATGACTGCTTGCTGCTGTGTTTGCAGGAGAGCTTGACAACACTGCCATCTCTTCAGAAGCTGAGCTTGCAATGCAATCAACTACGTGAGCTGGTCATTCCAGAAAACAGTTTTGCTCTGCTTGAGGTACCATCTCACTGCAACTTGCAAAGCACCATGTACTATTTACCCAACTCCTTAAGTGGTGGTGGTAGTGTAGCAGCAATGAAGCAAACACTGACCCCTCACCTGGATGATATACTGTAGAATCTTGATGTCTCCTACAACATCTTGAATCCAATGGCAGTAATTGCACTGTCGTCACTCCCTCTACTACGAAAGCTCAATGTGGACCACAACAATTTGGAGATTTTTCCAGATGAGAGCTGTGAGATGGGTGCATTTCCATCTTTGCAGAAACTGAGTGCAGCAGGGAACTTGTTATCAGAGTTGTCATTGATACCTCTAAGCAAGGTTCTTGCTTACTATAATCCTCTCTCCTCGGTTTCTTTCTTTTTGTCAACATCAATATACTCTAAACCTATCCCCTCCCACAAACACCACCTTTGTGTTCTCCATATCTTTTGTTCTCTCTATGCCTGGCATTTTGCCTTTATGTTTTCCCCCCACTTTCTGCTGTTTCAATTTCATTCTTGTTTATTCATTTTTGTTTGCTTTTCTCATCATTCTTGCTTCACAAGATGGGTACTCAAAGATAAATAGTAAGCTATGGAGAGCACTCACATGCAAAATGTAAGCTCCTAAAAGGGACTAAATGTATCCTTAAGTATAAAAAGCCAAAAAATTTGAAAATAGCCTCTTGCAAAGATTTGGGTTTGTAGTATGATACTCACAACTTTACTTGCTGATAAAATAATTGGTGGATGTTGTGCAGCTGCCAAGACTGGAAAGACTGAATTTACAGCAAAACTTCATCAAAGGAATTCCTGAAGAGGTATGTTCCATATCCATGGTTCTGGGAACATGTTTCTATAAGGCATCGGCCTTGTCTATTGAATTGTGTACCATCACATATCTTGACAATGAGTGGGACTCTGAAGTCTGAATGGCATCCACTCATGATCCAATGCTTGAGCAAACACCACTTCTTTCGCACATGAGCAATTATTCAATTGAATTAGAGGACCCATCAGTCATGCTCCAGTGTCATCTGACAATCCCAGAGTTTGCCAATTGTCTTACCACAACATTGCAGCACTGTATCATATGCATGTTTGAAGTGGACTTGGCAGGTCATGTCCATTAGCAATTCATTTTGTCAAATGGAAGTTTTGCATCTTGCTTCCAATCCAGTTGCAGACTATCAAAGATTGACACCTTTGAAACGGATCAGCAAATTGCGAAAGGTAGTTGAGGCACGATTCATGCACAAATTGCAAGTTCAGCCTGTATCTTTCAAAATAACATCTGAAATCATCATCTTTGTACACAGTCTTGTCATCATGCTTGCTCCTAACTATATACGAATGTGCTTTCTTAGGTTATGTTATGGGACACTCCTATGGCTGGAAGGGTGGCATATGACAGCACAGGGAAATGCCTATCAATTTCCTCGCCTATCCTTCAGGCGGCAATGGAAGCACAACAAGCACACCAACACTGGTTGCTAGAGAAACCAGATACGAGAAAGCCAGATATTAAGCACGAGGAAATAATGAAATATGTTGTTCAGCCCCCAAAACCATTTCAACATGTATGTTAAAATATCAACATAGACTTTCTTACAGTTTGTGCTTCTATGGGTTGTTCCAATTTGTAAAAACCTACACCCAGATTTGTATTGTATGTGGACACGTGCTTACAGAGTGGAAGAACCCATGGGGCATTTGAGAAAACAAAACACCTACATGTGCAGGCATTTCATTTTCCAAATGCCCTGCATCACTTTTTACCTTTTTTCCCATGATACCCAACAAGTGTCCAATGGGCACCCACCGGGTATCACAGGAAAAAGGTTTTTAAAAAAAAAATCTGTCAGATTTTATGCTGTGTAATGCCAAAAGTAATTATTTACTTTTGAATTGATATTTGTGCAGGTGATCTTCACTGGTGAAAAGATGGCGGCAGCAATTGACAAACTTGGCCAGAAAGTAGCTGAGAGTTGCCCAAATACTGTGCAGGGAGAAGATGAACACATCCTTGCTGGCTCCACCAGCACTATCATGCCAGTAAATCATCCATTCTTTGCATGTCTGTGGAGGACAATGTCCTTCCAATGCTCACCTTGTTTTGAGTTGAAGACTCTGCAACAGGGCTTCTTGACTACTGCTATCAAATATTATCTCTGCATGCTAATGCACAATCTGTCGTAACAGAAAGAAGAGGGTATGGATGCTCAAGTGGCTATCGGTGAATCTGGAAAAATGTCACCCCACTCATCTGATTCCACACAATGTCCCTCACCATTCATTTTGGAGGTACTTTCCAATCAAATGAAGATTGCTCTGCCTCCTCTGGACTGTTCAGTTGTAAAAACATTCAAACAGTTTTGTCATAGTGAATGTGTCAACAATAACCAGCTTGACATGATCAGTAAATTATCCGCTTTTCCACGCTGCATTTAGCCATACCAACATGTGGTCTTTGAGAGGCAGCAAGTCTTAACCATCTACTATTGTTTGACCTCTATTTCATATGCAATGTGTATTACACAAGAAAAGGAGAAGCATTAAACTTCTACTCAATCTATGACTAAATTGTCTATGACCTGCAGGCTCCAAATGAATCAGTCCTTTCCACTAACCACCCTGCACACCACACAGGAGCTACAAAAGATGCAGGATTCAGAAAGTCCTATCCCTCATCACATGTCAGAAGCCAATGCTGCTGTGATATCGCTGAAGCTAGCTCTCAAAATGATTCCATTTAGGGAGGTGAGCTACTTCCATAATTACACACCATGTCTTGTAAGCATGGAATCTGAAATCAGTGTCAGGATCATTGCAATACTCATTCTGCAGCCACTTCAAGACTGAGTGATGGTGGTGAAGTTCTGATGTCAATGCAGCCTGATCTCAACCCACCAAGTTACCGCATGCCTACAAGACTGGGACTCATCCGCTTTCACCAGGAAAGAATGAGCTTGGAACCACCAATTAGTTCCTGGAAGAGGACCTTGAGCATGGCACATAAATTTGCAAACCGAATAGAGGTATGTGTCAGTATTTAATGTTTCGTATCTTTGTTGAAGACTAGTGTTTTGTCTTGACTACCTGTGTCTGCCCTACTCAAAACTTTCTGGGTGGGGCTCCCCTGATGTTTTTGCTCCGCCTTTTATCCCTCCATAGTGAAACAGCAATGGTGGTTTCTCTAGCGACAGCATTTCAAAAAAGAGTCTATTGAACAAAGCTGATTGATCAACAGAGTGAGGCCAGAGCTGACGTCCGGAGCATTCTGGAGACAATGAAGGACAAGCTTGAGGAGATTGAGAATCATGTGGTTTGCGTCATATCTGAGCAGAAATCCTCACTCAATGGAAACATTGTAACCTGCAGCCCCACATCATCATTGGAAGAGGCTGAGTTGGGGTAAAACTCACAAGAGCAAAATGTGTTCTGTGTCTCTGATGGACACAAATTATGCCTTCATGGTTGGTGACAGTCCTGAATCACAGAAAAATACACTGGGAACTTGATATATTTCCTTTTTGTCACACCCTTGGCATAGTTTTGATGCACAAGCATCCAAATGGAACAGGGGGTTTGGATTCTGGAAAGAACAGTTCTCAACAAAGCTCCAAGATGCTGATGCAAAACCTTGGGTTTGGAAAGAATGGTTCTCAACAAATCACCAAAGTACTGATGCAAAATCTTGGGTTTGGAAAGAATGGTTCTCCACAAAGTGCCAAGGTACTGATGCAAACTTTCTTGGGTAAAATCCATAAACAATGTTGACAATGCTTTTGTGCAATGCCCAGTTTTGCAAAATGGAGATGACTCTGTGTCCCTGTATACCAACTCTAAAATCCTGTACCTGCACATAAGATATGGTCATGGCTTGTAGAACCCAACCAAACCAACAGTAGTCCCCCACAGTTCAATACCACTGATAATGTATAGCACTACCACACAGCAAGATTGATGCTAAAATTGAACTGCACCAGGTTCCTTTACCATTGCTGAAAGGTATAATTACAGTTCATACACAATCGCTGCTACAAAACTCTTTTCACTCAAGGTACAAAGGAATTTTTGACTGTTTTTAAGTTGCCAAACTAGAGTGTCCATGATGCTCGAAGCATGAATGCTGGTGTTTGTGATTGCTTGTTTAATAGATAAACAAGGCCTGGTTGGAGGCTGAAGCCATGCCCACATCTCAACTTCATAAATGCCTCAATTTGCAATTGTGAGCCCCATTCCTCCCCTGGTGACACAAAAGTCCACAAAACCCATTTTCAATCATCAAAGACTAAGGCATAGAAATGCCCATGTAGACAGTAGTGGTTGGGGCCACCTCTAGAAAGAATATATCCTTCAAGCACACAACTGGTGACTACTCGTCATCAACACAAAAATCAGAACAAAGGTGAGAAGAGGCACATGAGAGGAAAGCAGCACACGCACCTATACCATCACCCCCATCACTGCAACCAGGAAAATCATTATCTTCAGTTCTTCCCACACTTAACAGGTCAATCTTCGAACTTCCACAACATATTCCCCAATCCACACCCACCCCAGAAGACCTTGCAAGACTCACGGCCCACCGTTTGTTCTTCTTATCCACTTCCTGAAGCCAATCCCCTCGTTCTACCTGTACCACAAACAACCGCCACCAGAAAGGTTGCCTCCTGATTGCTTACATAGGAAGAGAAGTGGCCAGACAATTTTCATCTTCTGAAATGAACCATACAGCAAAGGGCAGTAGAAGTGAGCTAACCTGTACCCAGCCTCCAAGACTCAGGTTGGCACCCACATCTATTTCTCCAGCAACAGCAACTGATTGCATAGCAGTACCCTGATTTTCAGGAAAGGCCAAACTCCCTCTATCAGCATCTGCAAGAGGTGTTCCCCAAGAAGCATTGGCAGACAAATCTAGGGGGTTGTCCAGTGAGTTGCGCAAAGAGCGAGGACTACCCAAGTTAGCACTGCTGGAGCTTGTACGACGTGAGCGCATGCTTTTGGCAAGGACCAGTGCTCCCATTTCGCTCCAGTGCAAGCCACTGGAGGAAGGGAGGGGTGGGCTAGGCCAGAATCGGTTGACCACAGAGAGAGAAAAGACTGAATTCTCCCATGGTTGAAACAAGATTTGTGCCAGTGTGCTCAGGCAAAGTGGCCCATTACTGGAACTGTCAGGGGAGAGGGATGACCCTGAGCCCCAATCTGACAGGTACTGTGAGACTGATAGTGCTGAACTGTTTCCCTTCAAAGTAGCTCCCAACGCTGAACCATAGCAATGATTGTACAATGCTGGCCCTGCTCTTGCAAATTCAGTTAGAGCCTGACCCTGTACAGAGAGGCATCATTGTCAGCCTGAACACTCTTCTTTAAAAAGTAGCACACAAACAACAACCCAATTTTTTAGTGTGGCATGCAAAAATTTCCTGCAAGAAGGGCTGAGGAGTTAATATTTCTGCCAGTCTTGGAATAACAAAAGCACCAACCTGCAAAGGATTAACAATCTCAGTCATGTCACTGCCATGAGCTCCCAGAGGTGCAACCATGACTGTCAAATCATCTGTAACATGGGCGGAGTAGATGATTTTGGTGATAGATATGGGGCCCCCCAAAATGCTTCTATCACTACCCGAATGTCCAGCTGTACACTGTGTAAGCAGAAGATCTTTCTCTCTGAAAGGTGTCTCAAATGTGAACCTAATGTCCAGACCTGTGTGCAACCCAGCTTGCACTATTGCTGCTCGTGAACAGCGGCTACTATTGTCCTCCATCAGTACGAAAGCTGTGCCTGCATTAACCTCCCCCTTTAGATGTGTCTTGGCAGGTCCAGTCGAATCTTCACCAGAGGCTGCCTTTGACTGTCGTAGCCCAGTATGATGCTCAAGCTTGTCTAGACGCTCCCGAACCTTCAGTAAATCTGCAAAAGCCTCACGCTGCAACCGCTTCAATGCACCTGTCTGCAAGAGCACAAAAATTGGTAAGAAATATCCCCAAAAACAAAAAAAAAAGTGTGTACCCATACCCTTGATACATATAAATGTCTAATTCTTGTGCTTTCAACAAGTAATTTGGAAACTACAGGATTTGAGAACATTGATGAATCACATGAAGAATTACTAGTGGGATGGTATACCTCTGAACTCTTGGCAAGAGCCTCATCCCCAGTTTTGTCCCCAAGAAGCTTCACTGCCAGTGCTGCTGCATCTGCAGCAGCCGCTTCTCTCTCTCTCTCTTTTCCACTGAAAACACTCGTATTTTTAGGCAAACCTAGTATACAGCCAAATGCAAGTATCCTTTGAATCAAACAAGCCACCAATCTAGTTCAAACACATCTGGTACTTAAGTCAAATAACAATAGGCTTATGATCAGGGCTAGCATTCAGGCTTCATCCACCTGATTCCACTCATTTCAGTTCAGTGTTGCTTCTTTCAGGTTCAGTTCAGTGTCACTTCTTTCTCAATCACAGTGTTGCAGTACCAAAGCCCAAGAAGAAATGGCATCACAAAAGCAAATAGCTCTTCACATAGAAGATTGCAAAGATGAATTTACCAAATGCAGATTGAGTTTTGTTTGTGTTGCTGGTTTCATTTGGAGCAAGAAAGTTCAAACAATCTTCTGTTTTTTCGTCACCAGAAATGCCACCAGCTGAGGTGGCTACTACTGGGTGTGCCTTTGAATCATCTCCAGATGCTTTGGAAGGTACCTTCACTCCTGAGAAAGGTCCTTTCAAATGCTTGGCAAAGTGCTCCAGCTCCTCTCCCACACCATTCCTCTTCATCCACCCCTTGCGAAGCTCTCTGAAGGGCGCATCTCCATCAGCTGCTACATCCCCAGCAGCTGTACTCAACGATGCCAGCATTCGATTTCTCCTGCTTTTATAAGATGTCTCTGGAGTTAGGGTTTCATCCTCCTCCCCATCTAAGAAGATGGAATTTGCTTTCAAGCTACTACCATCAAACCTCCCATCCCCATTTCCTCCACCTCCTCCACCACCACCTCCTCCTCCTCCTCCTCCATTTCCATTTCCACCATTTCCAATTCCTTTACCAGTTGCAAGTCGACAGGATTTCAGATTCAGACGAGTATTCAAAAAACGTATCCCTCTTGCAGTCAGCGCAGCAGCTACACATCCCAAAATCGCAACCTTGGCATTCTGCGGCACAGTAGGTCTCCCAGGAGCTGCTTCCTCGGAACATATAGCTTGAGGTTGTTTCAAACCTGCTTCTGCAAGGTTTGTCACAGCTCTGGAGAATACTGTTTCTTCTTTTACAGAGGTGGTACTACCAGCATTCCTGATATCCGAAACAAATGACGAAAGCCCAACAACAGTGTTCGAGAAAAGCATATGATGATGCTGGCGTTGTTTTTTCCTTGGCCATGTCACAAAGCCTTCTTGAACGTACTCATCACCTGCAGATACTAACAAAACTCCCCTGCATTTTATTCTCTTTTTCTTCTTCTTCTTCTTCTTCATCGTCGTCGTAGTCATCGTTGTCATCTCCTGAGAAAACCTCGAAAGGATGTCGACATTCGCGAGCTTTGAACTTGTGTACACTGGCGGAGAGCTATGCCCTCCTGTATGGGAAAGCAAAGCGGGCCATGGCAACAACAGATCTAAACCCATTTGCCAAGGAGCTTAACTGCACTGAATGCAGCTGGATTTACGTCAAACCCACGTGACTGAAGAATGAATTCACTCACCATCATCATCATCTCTCGCCAGCTGCTTCATTTTCTGAAACCCTAACCTCTCTCCCGAGCTTCTTCATCCCTGAAACCCTAACATCCCTCCCGAGCTTCTTCATTCCTGAAACCAATTAGGGTTTCAGAAAGCAGCACTGGGATTCCAAACATTGGTGCTGCCGGAATTGGGTTGGTCGCAAGCTCGCCCATAACCATCATCAGCTGCCTTCTTTCTAGATTTCTTTCAAGACCCAGATATGAACTCAACCTCCGTCGTCCAATTCTTTCTATTGCTGCTGCTGCTGCTGCTGCGACTGTCCAAAAGGATCTCCGCGTTGAGGAAGAAGACGACGAAGAAGAAGATGCCTCAATAGCGAGAACTACGCATTCTCTGTGGATAACAGTTGTCCGCGACTGACGGACGGGCGCACAAAACGGTCATGATCCAAAATTTTGAATTTAGGGTTTCGTGGGAAAGGGGTGGGGAGCGGGGGTTTTACGTCCAGGAGACTTCCGTCCGTAAAGAAACGGGATCTTTTTGCCCGCGTCTTTATTTCTGGGTTCTTTTAGGGTTACCAGGTAGCTTTGTGCTTTGTTTTTAGTGCCCTGAGATGTGAAAGATGGTTTCTTTTTATTGGCCTTGCCTACTACCAAGGCAAGGATATTGTGTGTAGATTCATTATAGAGTATATATAGTAGCTTCAGGGATTTTGGCCCCTAGGTACTAGGTCTATTTTTATAGGAGGATTTCTGAAAGATGATATTTTGGCTTGTGTTGAAACTTGAGATTAGTTGTAGAGTTGCAATATCAAGTTGGAGGATTTTGGTTTCTTGTAGAGGATTTTTTGAAGATTATATTTTTGCATGGTGAAATATTTGAGTTTTCATAATTCTTCTTTTGCCTTTTTAATGTAAGCTGTAAGGCCACATTGTGACACACCTCTTGTTTTTTTGTGTTATGTAACGTCTTGAAGAAGGGCATTCTCAGAAGCCCTTAGCGCTTTGACCATTGTAAATCACAAGGCAAAGGTTATCATGAACTTAAACATACATAGATCACAAGGTAGTAGGAAGGGGACCTCTGTTGTGCGTGTAAATGGTTCGGGACTTACACTCTATGTAAATGTAAATCCCATAATGAAATTTATTTGCATTATGTGCAAGTGTAGAAATAAATATATTTATATAATTTTATGCGATCACTAAAAAAATGTAAATGTAAAAATATTTATATTTATATGATTTTACATGACTATGTAAATATACAAAAATGTAAAAAATGTGATTTTTACTTGAGGAGGGGAGATTTCATAATTTTTTTATGATGAGCTAGCTAAATAGCACATTGAAAAAGAAAAAAAAAACCCATCACAATTCCCATGATTAATTCATATGACTTTGCAAGAAGGTTTGGTCATTAAAGATATATAACAAAATAATATATAAAATAAAGAAAACAACATTAAAACCGTGAGTTTGATCCCAGAGAGAGCCAGAGGCACAACTTGTGAAGCTTTTCTTAGACACGATTCTTTGTCGAAACACATGAAGTAAAAACTTGCAAATGCAGGAGAAGAAGAAGAA